>Ga0315906_10000074_pt1 | contig 150146 bp, 116 predicted proteins | sample LakEriMetagenome_4_FD_203526 | JGI IMG/M metagenome (GOLD analysis project Ga0315906, IMG submission 203526) | Freshwater fungal communities from buoy surface, Lake Erie, Ohio, United States - Buoy 2 MA122 | ecosystem: Environmental > Aquatic > Freshwater > Lake > Lake biofilm | place: USA...
GTGGAGAAGATTCGGGCCTACCAGCTGCAGGATCAAGGGCTCGACACCGTCGAGGCGAACCTCGCGCTCGGCTACAAGGCCGACTCCCGCGACTACGGCATCGGCATCCAGCTCCTCAAGGATCTCGGGCTCTCCCGCGTGCGGCTGCTCACCAACAACCCGAAGAAGACCGACGCCTTCATCTACGGCGGCTTCGATCTCGAGGTGGTGGACCAGGTGCCGATCCTGCCGCCGGTGCACGAGTTCAACGAGAAGTATCTCGCCACGAAGCGGGAGAAGCTCGGCCACCGGTTTCCCGGGTGATCCGCCGCGGTTGACCCGCCTGCGCCGCGGCCCGTAGCATCGCGGTTTTCCACACCGCCGGAGGCGAGATCGCATGCACTCGAGCCACGACCGCTTCGTCATGTCGGTGTCTGTGGCCACCCTGCTGCTCGGTATCGCGGGCTGCAGCCCCCCAGCCGACGACCCGATCGCGGCAGCCAAGCCCGAGCCCGTCGGCACCGCCGGGGCCGAGGTCGTACCTCCTGCCGCCCGCCAGGCGGAGGCCTTCGAGCCGCCGCCGCTCGATCGCCTGGAGGCCAACGCCACGTGGATCGACCGGCCCGTCCGCGACGGCCTCGCACTCCTGCGGGCCGCGCAGGAGAAGGAGCCTATGCTCGCCACCGCGGCGGAGGCGCTCGACCTGAAAAACGACTCGCCCGAGGCCAACGCAAAGATCCTGTCGGCCCTCGGCCGGCTCCCCGAGGGCGACGCCGCCGATCTCGCCGCGCGGATCGACCGGCACGTGGCCGGCGACCTCGGCAGCACCAATCCGATCATGATCAGCACGGCGGCCGAGTTCGACATCCTCGGGCTCACGGGCTTCGGCCTCTTTTCCTTCGGCCGCGACCTGGAGCCCTTCGCCTCTGCCGAAACCGTGACGAGCTGGCAGACCAGCGCCGACGGCCTGCTCGACAAGGTGGTGCTCCGCGACGACCTCATGTGGAGCGACGGCAGACCGATCACCGCCCACGACGTGGCCTTCAGCTATACCGTGATCATGGATCCACGGGTGCCCGTGCCCGCGGTGCGGAGCGGCACCGATCAGCTCCGGGCCGTGCATGCCTACGACGACCGCACGCTGGTCTTCTTCCACCGCGAGCCCCTCGCAACGAACGTCTGGAACATCAACTTCCCCGTGCTGCCCAGGCACGTGTACGAGAAGACCTGGCAAGACGACCCCTCGCTCAAAGACAGCCCCGCGCACGTGAAGCTCGAGGCCGCGCCCGTGGTAGGCGGCCCCTACGAGATCGTCGAGCGGACCCGCGGCCAGCAGATCGTGCTCCGGCGACGGAAGAGCTGGTCGCACGTGAAGGGCAGGCAGGTTCGCGACGAGCCCTTTTTTGCGGAGATCCGCTTTCGGATCATCGAGGACCCCAACACGTCGCTCCTCGCGCTCACGTCGGGCGAGATCGACGAGATGATGCTCCAGCCGGAGCAGTGGACGACGCAGACCACCGACGCGGAGTTCTACGCCCGCAACACGAAGGCGACGGCGCCGGAGTGGGTGAGCTTCCACTTCGGCTGGAACATCGGCACGCCCTACTTCGCCGACCGCCGCGTGCGCCGGGCGATGACCTATGCCTTCGACCACGACCGAATGCTCGACAAGCTCTGCTACGGCCTCTACACGCCGTGCGCCGGCCCGTTCGCCGCCGACTCCTGGATGGCGGCGGGGCTGAAGCTCGAGCCCTCCAAGCAGGACCTCGACAAGGCCGAGGCCCTGCTCGACGAGGCCGGCTGGATCGACCGCGACAACGACGGCATCCGCGACAAGGAGATCGACGGGACGCTCGTGCCGTTCGAGTTTTCGATGCTCGTCAATCAGCAGCCGCACCGGATCAAGATCGCCACGCTCTTGAAGGAGAACCTCGATCAGATCGGCATCCGCATGAACGTGCGGCCGCTCGAGGCCACGGTGCTCCAGCAGCTCACCCAGGAGAAGAAGTTCCAGGCATACTTCGGCGGCTGGGGATCGGGCACCGACCCGGACACCTCGGAGAACATCTGGGCGACCGGCGCGGGGCGGAATTTCGTGGGCTACTCCAATCCCGAGGTCGATCGGCTCTTCGTGGAGGGCCGCCGGGAGTTCGACAAGGCGAAGCGGGCCGAGAAGTATGGCCGCATCCAGCAGCTGCTCTCCGAAGACCAGCCCTACACCTGGCTCTACTGGCGGAACAGCTTCTATGGGTTCTCGCGCGAGCTCCGTGGCTACGTCTTCAGCCCCCGCGGCCCCTACCACTACTCGCCGGGCTTCGGCAGCATCTGGAAGCCACGGGCGGAGTGACGATGGCTACGTTCCTCCTCCGCCGCCTGCTCCTCGGCATCCTCACGCTGCTGGTGATCACCTGCTTCGTGTATGGACTCGCGCGGGCGATGCCAGGCACGCCGCTGACGGCCCAGATGGGCGAGGATCCCAGCCGCAAGCTCAACCCCGAGGACCAGGAGCGGCTGCGGCGGATCTACGGCCTCGACAAGCCCTGGTATGCCGGCTACGCCCAGTGGCTCGGCAACGTGGTCCGCGGCGACCTCGGCCGCTCGATCACCCGCAAGCAGCCGGTCACGACGCTGATCGCCGAGCGGATCGGCCCCACGTTCCTCATCTCCGGCACGGCACTCGTGCTCATCTGGCTGATGGCGATCCCGTTGGGACTCTACGCCTCGGCCCGCAGCGGCACCGCCGACGAGCGGGCCACCAGCCTCCTGCTCTACGTGCTCTATTCGTTCCCCACGTTCGTGGCCGCGCTCTTCCTGCAGATCGTGTTTTCCATCTGGCTGCGGGGCACCGCCTGGGAACTGCCGCTCTTCGGCATGACCGACCTGCCCCCGACCGCCCCCTGGCTCGCCCGCGCGGCCGACGTGGCCCGCCACGCGATCCTCCCGGTCGTCTGCCAGACCTACGTCAGCCTCGCCTACGACAGCCGCTTCATCCGGGCGAACATGGCGGAGGTGCTCCGGCAGGACTACATCCGCACCGCGCGGGCCAAGGGGGCCGGACCGTGGCGGGTGCTCTTCCACCACGCCTTCCGCAACACGCTGATTCCGCTCGCCACGCTCCTCGGCCTCTCGCTGCCGGGTCTCATCGGCGGCTCCGTGATCATCGAGCAGATCTTCACCTGGCCCGGCATGGGGAGGCTCTTCTTCGAGAGCATCCGCGAACGCGACTATCCGACGCTCATGGGCCTCACGCTCATGTTCAGCGTGCTCACGCTCCTCGGTCAGTTGCTCGCCGACCTGCTGTATTGCCTCGTCGATCCCCGCGTGAGCGTCGAGTGATGGCACATTCCGGCGGATTCTGGGCGGAGGCCTGGCGACGCTACCGGCGGCGGCCGCTGGCGATGACCGCACTGGCCTTCGTGGGGCTGCTCGTGCTCGTGGCGGCGCTGGCGCCGGCGATCGCCGGCACGAAGCCCGTGCTCTGCCGCTACAAGGGACGGCTCTATGCTCCCTGCCTCGGCTACTTCAATCGCCAGTGGGAGCCGGCCGTCTTCACGAAGGATCGCTTCCGCGGCACCTATCCACAGAACCTGAAGGACAAGGATCCGGAAAGCTGGGTGATCTGGCCGCTCGTGTTTCAGGATCCCTACCGGGCCGTCCGCGAGAACGAATGGCCGGGCCGCCCGGAGAACCCGGCCAAGGACGAGGGGCGGCCGAACCGGCGGAACCTGTTCGGCACCGATCAGGCCGGCGTGGACGTGTTCGCCAAGATGGTGCACGGCACCACCGTGGCTTTGCTCGTGGGCTTCGTGTCGATGGGGATCGCGGGCACGATCGGCATCCTCGTGGGGGCGATCGGCGGCTACTTCGGCGGCTGGGTCGATTCGCTCACCAGCCGCGTCACGGAGATCGTGATGTGCATCCCCACGCTCGTGCTGATCCTGGCGATCATCGCGATCCTGGAGAAGCCCACCATCTGGCACACCATGGCGATCATCGGAGCCACCGGCTGGACCGGCATCGCCCGGCTCACCCGCGGCGAGTTCCTCCGGCTCAAGAACGCCGAGTTCGTGATGGCCGCACGGGCCGCCGGCGCCGGCCCGCTGCGGATCATGCTGCGTCACGTGCTTCCCAACGCCCTGGCCCCGATCCTCGTGCCGATCACCTTCGGCATCGCCTCAGCGATCCTCGTGGAGAGCTCGCTTTCGTTCCTCGGCTTCGGGCCGCCGCCGCCGTCGGCCAGCTGGGGCTCGGTGCTCAACGATGCCCGGAGCAATCTCTCGATGTGGTGGCTCGTGTTCTTCCCCGGCGTCGCGATCTTCCTCACCGTGCTCGCCTACAACCTCATCGGCGAAGGCCTCCAGGAAGCCACCGACCCCCGCCTCCGGGAGGCCCGCAAGTGAGCCCGCTCCTCGAGATCACGAATCTCGTGACGGCGTTTCATACGCCGGGTGGCCGTGTGCCGGCGGTCGATGGCGTGTCGCTGTCGATCGCGCGCGGCAGGACGCTCGGGCTCGTCGGAGAGAGCGGTTGCGGGAAGAGCGTGACGGCGATGTCGATCCTCCGGCTCGTGGCGGCGCCCGGCGTGATCGAGTCGGGGCAGATCCTGCTCGCCCGCGACGGCGGCACCGACGACCTCGTGCAACTGCCCGAGCCGGCCTTGCGAAAGGTCCGCGGCGGACGGGTCGGCATGATCTTTCAGGAGCCGATGACGAGCCTCAATCCCGTGTTCACGATCGGCGACCAGGTGGCCGAGGTGGTGCGGTTGCACCGCGGTGCCTCACGGGAAGCGGCGCGGGCCCGGGCGCTCGAGATGCTGAAGCTCGTGCGGCTGGCCGATCCGGAGCGGCGGCTCGACGAGTATCCGCATCAACTCTCCGGCGGCATGCGGCAGCGGGTGATGATCGCGATGGCGCTCGCCTGCGAGCCCGACCTCGTGATCGCCGACGAGCCCACGACCGCGCTCGACGTGACGATCCAGGCCCAGATTCTCGACCTGCTCGCCGACCTCCGGCAACGCCTCGGCACCGCCATCCTGCTGATCACGCACGACCTCGGCGTGGTGGCCGAGACCTGCGACGAGGTGGCGGTGATGTACGCGGGACGAATCGTCGAGCGGGCCGCCGCCGCCACGCTCTTCGCCCGGCCGCGGCATCCTTACACGATCGGCCTCTTGGCAGCCCGGCCCGATCCCGAGGCGCGGCCCGATGCTTCCGGCCGCCGCACACCGCTCCGCACGATACCCGGCATGGTGCCGCCGCCGCAGCAGTTTCCACCGGGCTGCCGGTTTCATCCGCGGTGTGCCGCGGCCCGCACCGGCGCGGCCGCCGCGCCGCACGACTGCGCCGCCGTCGTGCCGGCCCTGCGTGAGATCGAGCCGGGGCACTTCGTGGCCTGCCACTATCCGGGCGAATCGGGCCTGGCTGCGGAGCCGCGAGCATGAACGACCAGCCACTCCTCGTCGTCGAGCATCTCCAGACGCACTTCCCGATCCGGCGCGGCCTCATGCGCCGCGCAGTGGGCGCGGTGCGGGCCGTCGACGGCGTGAGCTTCACGGTGGCCAAGGGTCGCACGCTCGGCATCGTCGGCGAGAGCGGCTGCGGCAAGACGACCGTGGGCCGGAGCATCCTCCGACTCGTCGAGCCGACCGGCGGCCGCGTCGCGTTCGCCGGCCACGACGTGCGGCAGACGCATGGTGCGGCCCTCCGCGGCCTCCGGCGCCGGATGCAGATCGTGTTTCAGGATCCCTACGGCTCGCTCAATCCGCGGATGACCGTGCGGGCGATCCTGGAGGAAGGACTCGTGATCCACCGGCTCGGTGACGGGGCCACGCGGCTCGACCGCATGCGGCAGGCGCTCGAGCACACAGGCATGGCGGCCGCCGCGCTCGACAGGTATCCGCACGAGTTCTCCGGCGGCCAGCGGCAGCGGATCGCGATCGCCCGGGCGCTGGTGCTCGAGCCCGAAGTGATCGTGCTCGACGAGCCGATCTCGGCGCTCGACGTCTCGATCCAGGCGCAGGTGCTCAACCTGCTCGTGGACCTCCGCGACCGGCTCGGCCTCACCTACCTGTTCATCTCGCACGATCTCTCCGCGGTGGAGCACGTGGCCGACGACGTGGCGGTGATGTATCTCGGGCGGATCGTCGAGCAGGCCCCCGCCGGCCGGCTTTGTGCGGCACCGCTCCACCCCTACACGCTCGCCCTCTTCTCCGCCGTGCCGGCCGTCGATCCGCGCCGGAGGCGGAAGCGGATCGTGCTTCCCGGTGACGTGCCGAGTCCGGCGAACCCCCCGGCGGGCTGCCGGTTTCATCCCCGGTGTCCGCTGGCCGAACGGGTCTGCCGCGAGGTCGATCCGCCCGCGACCCGGGTCGATGGCCACCTCGTGCACTGTCACGTGGCCGCCCGCGAACTGGAGCGGGCAGGCGGCGACGCCCGTGCCGCAGGCTCCCGCATGGCCGACGCACTCGCCGCCGTCCCCGACATATACTTGCCTGTGACTGGCCCAGCTCCCGCACGGTGAAGCCCATGCCCCTCGATGCCCGGCCGCTTTCGCATCGCATCATGCTGGCGGTCATCGGCGCCGGACTGGCTGCGGTGATCGGCGCGACGGCCGGCATGGCCGCGGATGCCCCCCGCCCCTCCGCCGGCACCGCAACGCGAACCACGCCCTCACCGGTCGTGCCGCGGAAGACCCGCGAGGAACTCGTACGGGAGTGGGACATCGACTCCAACGGCACGATCGACGTCGGCGAGGCCGAGCTGGCCGCCTCGCGGATGCGGCTGGAGCGGGCCAAGCTGCGGCTCAACAGCGGATTCGATCCCGTGACGGGCCGGACACGGGGTGAACCGGAGCCGGACGAGGTCGAGGAGCCGGAAGAGCCCGACTCCGATCTGGCCGCCGAACTCGATGCGGCGACACAACAGGCCAAGCCGAAGCCTGCACCGCGGATCACGACGTCGGGCACCCAGCCTGCCCGGAGCGGCGCCGCTCGCTCGCCGACGCAACGGCCGCTCCCGTTCGCCGGCGGCATCCGGGCTGGGGCCCAGGCAGCTCGGCCGGGCTACGGTGCGGCCCCGGCCCCCAGCCTCAATGCCGGCCGGCCGCTCACCGCCACGCAGCCGTCTACCGCCCCGCGGCCGGCGGGCCCGAACACCGGTGCAGCGGCCCAGCGGCCACGCGGCGGTCTGTTGCCGCGACCGCCACTCCAGCCACAGCCGCGATCCCGCGACCTCTACGATCCGTATTGAATGGCCGACGTGGAGGACGTGATCACGACACCGGCAGCGGTACTCGCCGCGGCTTTGCACGCCGCCGGCCACCGGCCGCCAGTGCTCGTCGTCGCCGACACCACCGCCATCGTCCGCCATGCACCCGACTGGGCACGGTCGTTTGCGTCACTCGAGTGGCAGCATCGCGTGCGGTTCAGTGACGGCCCGGCCGACGACGTCGAGGCCGACGCGATCGCGGCCGAGGCCGCACACCTGGGCGCCCGAACGCTCGTCGCCGTCGGCGGCGAGGCGACCCGGGCAGCCGTCCGCGCCGCCGCCGCCCGCACGGGGACACCATGCCTGGTGCTCGCCGATTGAGCCGACACCGTAGTCCGCATGCTCCGCATGCGGCCCACGGTCGAAACACCACAGCCCCGAGCTATTCTCTTGCAGGTTCGCGAACCTTTGGCCCGTATAGCATGGCCGCTCGGCATTCACGCCTCTAACCGCACACGGAGTGTGCGGACTACGGTGTACACCCGAATCGGATTTACACTGCGGGAATCGACAAGGTGTTCAGAATTGGAGACATCATGAAGTCATCGTATGCCTGGCTGCTGGCGATCATGGCCTTGCTGCCTGTGACGCGGGCCGACGAGGCCGTGCCGAGTGTGGCTGCCGCCGGCACGGTGTTCGTCTCGGGCGTCGAGGAGCCGTTCACGGCGGTTCGCGAGGCCGTCGAGCAGGCCAAGGCGAAGAGCGGGCGGGACTACCGCGTCGTGGTGGTGGATACCGCGGCCGCGGCGGGCGATGCCCGCGCACTGCTCGACCGAATCGTGGCCGAATGGCGGCGCGACGAGCAGAGCGGCTTCGATCCCGCAGCCGACGTGACGATCGTGCTGGCGGTGGGCGATCGCCGGATGGCGATGGACATGCCCTGGGCGCTCGAAGTGGGCAGCGGCCTCGATCGCGAGACGCTGGAACGCGAGTTGATCCAGAAGGTCTTCGTGCCCCGGGCGAAGGATGGCCTCTACGACCAGGGGCTCGCCGATCTCGTCACGGCGACGGAGACCTGGGTGGCGACCCGCGCCGACGAGCAGAAGGCCCGCGCGGAGGCGGCGCGGGTGTTTCGCACCCGCACGCTCCCGATCGGGCTAGCGAGCATGGCCGGCGCCGGACTGCTCGGGGCGCTGGCGGTTCAGTGGGCGAGGCACGGCCGCACGCTGCGGCAGGCACGGGAGAAGCTCGCGACGTTCAAGAGCGAGGTGGTGGCCCTCTCCGATCTGCTCGACGCCGAACAGGAGCGGCATCGGATGCTACCCCATACTGATCCCGACTTCCAGACGCCGATGGAGGGGCAGACCCGCGCCGCCTACGACAACGTGCAGACCGCCATTCGCCGCTACCGCGAGCGATGGCTGGGGCTGATGGACGTGTGGGAGAAGGCCCAGCAGACGGTTGACTCGGAGCATTTTCTGGGCACGCAGGCGTCGGCCGAGGCGATCCGGCTGCTCGACTCGGCGGCGGCCCGACCGCCGCTCGACGCCGTGGCCGGCGAGTGCCGCGGCCCGCTCGACGTGCTCGAGCAGGCCCATGAGAAAGCCCGTGCGCTGGCCGCCACGCTCGACGCCGATGTCGCCGCGGCCCGGGCCAGGCTCGACGGCCTGGCCGGCCGCGGCCGGTCGAACGCGGTGTTCCAGCCGGCACTTGCCGACATCGACCGAGTGCGGGCTCAGTGCGCCGCCGACCTCGAACGGGATCCGGTGGCAGCCCGTGGCCGGCTGGAGTCGGCCGCCGCCATGCTCGCGGGCACGGTCGCCCATGCGGAGCAGATCGAGGCCGCCGATGACCGGCGCACGCGGGCACTCGAACAGGCGGCCACGGTGGAGGGCGAGGTTCGCCGCCGCCGGGCCGAAGGCTGGCTCCTCGCGGAGCACGGCGCGAATCCCGACGACCGCATCGCCGCCGCGCGACATGCCTGCGATCTCGCGGCGCAGCTGCTCGACGCCGGTGAGACGACGGCCGCCCTAGTGCACGTGGAGCAGGCCGAGCGGCTCAATGCCGAGGCGGCCGCGCTGGTGGAGAGCATCGTCGCGGCCCGGGCGCGGGCCGAGGAGCTGCTGCCGACCTGCGCCGCGCGGCTCGAGGCGCTCGCTTCGCGGCGGGCAGGCACCGTGCGGGCGCTGGAGCACCTCGCTACGACGTACGCCGAGAGCTCCTGGGCCGACGTGGAAGACAACGTCGGCCGGGCCGACGAGGGGCTGGCCCGCGTCGAGCAACTGATCAACGAGGCCCGCCTGGCCCTCGAGCCGTCACGGCAGGAATACTTCCGCGGCGTCGCGCTGCTCGAGGAGGCCGTGCGGCAGGAGGACTGGATCGAGGGCTGCCATACGGCGGTCACCGACCGTCGCGCGGAGCTCGACGAATTGCGGGCCTCGGTACCTGCCCGTCGGGATCGCACCGGCGACCGCGTGGCGGCACTCGAACGGCGGCTGCATCGCCAGCAGACCGACCGGGCCCGGGCCAACGAGCGGTGCCGCGAGGCCTCGCGGCTGCTCGACGTGGCCGGCACGGCGTTGGCCGTCGCCAGGCCGGACCTCCGACAGGCAGCCCAGCTCGTCGAGGCGGCCGACGCCGCCGCCGCACGGGCCGAACAGTCTGCCGACGACGACGAACGGCTGGCCCGCCAGGCCGCCGATGAAATCGAGGAGACCGACGCGCTGCTACGGCGGGCGGCGGCTTGGTATGCCGAAGGGGTGCAGGCCGACGTGCGCGGCGCGGTGGCCTCGCTCGAGACCGCGCGGTCGCTGCTCGGTCGCCAACGGTATGAAGACGCGATCAAGACCGCGGGCGAGGCGGCCCAGGCCGGCCGGGCCGCCTATGCCGCGGCCACCACGGAGGCGGAGCGGCGGCGGATGAGGCGGCAGCAGGAGATCCGCCGCCGGCAGCTCGAGGAGTCGTTCACGCGAATGTCGCGCGGGGCCGGCCCGTGGGTGATCCAGTTGCCGGGCGGCGTGTTCAGCGGTCCCGACCCGTGGCGGTCGATGCAGTCGGGCCCACGGTCGGCCACGCCGTCGAGTTCGGCGGGCGGCGGCTGGTCTCGCGACGTCGCCCAGGTCGGCTGGTAGTCAGCGAATCTCGATCGGGGCGGCGTCGAGCCGACCGATCTCGGCCACCGGCCGCGATCCACCGGGACGCTCGAGCAGCCGCTCCATCTGTTCGACCCTGGTTCGCACCGCCACCGGCATGCGGCTGCGGCGTTCGGGCGTATCGATCACGTCGTTGAACACGACCCGGCCTTTGACGTCGGTCACCACCAGCCGCATGTCGTCGCCGGCGACGAGTCGGATCTGGTAGTCGGCGTCCTGACGCACGAGCGTCTCGGCGGAGCTGGGCCGCAGCGGTCGCACCGCCGCAGCCGACGCAGGAGCCTGCGACTGCGGCACGAGCGAGAGCGTCGAGGCCGTGGGCCGCAGGGGTGCCGCCGGGCGGGTGGCCGACACCGGTGCCGCCGCGGCGAGCGTCGGGGCGGCCCCCGCACCGAGCGGAACCTCGACGATGCGACCCGCTCGCAACACATGGCAGGTGCAGGCTCCGCCGGCCGTCGCTTCGAGCAGGGCGTTGAACTGTTCCGGAAGCACGAGCAGCTGGTCGTCGAGCTTCACGAGCACGTCGTGCTGGCGGAAACCGGCGCGGTGTGAAGGCGAGGAGGGTGCCACGTCGTCGACGACCAGCCCGGCGCCACGGTCGAGGGCGAGCTGCTGACGAAGCACGGCCGAGGCGCGGGACAGCCGCAGTCCGAGATCACCCGCCGTCTGCGGCACCGCGACTTCACCGACGGGCTCGAGATGCGAGCGGCGGGCGGGCTGATCGGGATCCGCCGCTCCGGCGCGGGCACAGCCGGCCCAGAGCGCGGCGGCGGTGAGGACCGCCGCGAGCAGGTCGTTCGACGTGAATCGGGGGGCATCCGCGAGGGAGAGCGTGTGCATCTCGGTGTGATCCGCCGGTTCTGGAAGACGGGAGAGCGGGTATGTGACGCGCCGAAGGCTTTGACGCCAGAGGACCTTCCGCGGGCGGCGCACCAGCCGGCAAGCTGGGGAAAGGAGGATCGCCCTGGCAAGCTGCGGCCGACGGGTGAGCGAGGCGGCCGACGGAGGTTCAGGGCGATGACGGCAGTCCCGGCCACTCGGCTTCGATCGTCTCCCAGGGTGGTGTCGATACGACCGAATCGACGGGCGGATTCCGATCACTCACGGGCAGGGAGCGGCAGATCATGGGCATGTGGCACGGTGGAATGCGAGGCGTGATGATCACGGCGGCGACCTGCGTCGCTTTGGCGTCGGGCATGAGCCGTGCGGCCGAAAAGGCCCCGCTGCCCCCCTCCCCGAAGAAGCCGGTACTCGTGCCGGGCACGGGCTCGGTCGCCAAGAACGCCCACGACGACTTCGAGGACGAGAAGTGGAAGTGGTACTACAACCACCCCAAGAGCTCGGAGGAGCAGGACAAGCGGATGCGCGGCCCGCTCGCCAAGAGCGTTAACGGCCGCTGGTTCGAGGGACCCAAGCGGGGCACGCCCGACGTGGTGAAGCGGATCGAACTGCCGGCGCCGGGGCTCGAAGGCAGCAGCTACGGCCTGCTCCTCGCCACGCAGCATGCCGGGATCCCCGGCCGTGTCACCTACCAGATGCAGCAGGACGACTTCGTCTTCAACATGAGCCGGGCCGCCGGCCGCGGCTTCTCGGTGGCCGACAGCCCGAGCGTCGTGACGCGGGTCTACATGCCCCCGTTCGACCAGTGGGAAAACCGCACCGGCCCGTCGTTCGGCTTCCGCGCCGGATGCTTCACCCATGCGATCATCACGGGTGACGACCATCCCGACGAGGGCGAGTTCGGCCTCGAGGAATACTGGCCCGGCATGTTCGTCTGCTACGAGAAGGCCAACCCCAAGAAGAACACCGAGCGACAGGCCTACATCCGCGTCCGCGGCGGCCGCAACGGCGGCGAGATCCGCGGCCCGACGATCACGGAGTCGCAGCTCGGCTGGTGGACGCTCGGCCTCTCGTTCTCGCCCGACGGCATGGTGCACTACTTCGCGAGCGAGGGCGTGGACGACCTCACGATGGACGACCACATCACGTCGCAACACCCCTACGGCTACCGCACGGAGTGGCTGAAGACCTTCTTCTTCAATGTCTGCTCCCACGACGACGGCCGCACCTGGAGCACGCCGTGGGTGGTCGATGACCCGAAGGTCTACTTCGTGAAGCGGCCCCAGATGGCCACGCAGCAGTCACGGCCCACGAAGCGGTAGATGGCGCCGGTCACGGCCGCGTCCGCCACCAGCCGGCGAGGAGGCTGCCCATCACCGAGTGGACGACACTCGAGATGGCGCAGGGCACCGCGGTGAGCGGCTCGGCGGCGAAGTGCTGCTGGGCGAGGACGACGCCGAGGCCCGAGTTCTGCATCCCGACCTCGATCGAGATCGTGCGGGAGACGGGGCGGTCAAAGCGAAACGCCCGCGCGAACAGGTAGCCGACGCCGAAGCCGAGCGCGTGGACGGCGGCGACGGCCGCGAGCAACTGCCGTCCGCTCGTGCGAATCGCCGTGGCGTTTTGCCCCACGATGCTCGCGCAGACGAGCGCGATCGTGATCACGCTCACCAGCGGCGCCACCGGCTGCACCGTCCGCGCGACCCACGGCAGGAAGCGGTTGATCGCCACGCCTGCCGCGACCGGGAGCACCACCACCTGCAGCGTCGAGAGAAAGAGCCCGAGGGCATCGACCTCCACGAGCCGGCCGGCCAGCAGCTTGACCAGCAGCGGTGTGAGCACCACCGCCCCGAGCGTGGAGCAGGTGGTCATCAGCACCGAGAGGGCGACATCGGCCCGGGCGATGTAGGTGACGACGTTCGAGGCGGTGCCGCCGGGGCAGGCCGCCACGAGCATGATGCCCACGGCGAACGGCGTCTCCAGGCCGGCCGTCGTGGCGACGAGCCAGCCCGCCAGCGGCATGATCAGAAACTGCGCCGCGAACCCAGCCACGACCGCAGCGGGCCGCGTGGCCACTCGGGCGAAGTCGGCGGGGGAGAGGGTGATCCCCATGCCGAGCATGATCACGGCCAGCCCGACGACGATCGCCGGCCCGCGAAACCAGACGAACCACGCCGGCTCGACGACCGCCAGCCCGCAGGCCATGAGGACCCAGACGGGGAACGCATTCGCCAGCAGATCGAGCGCGCGTCGCATGTATCGGGAGCCGGGGGTCAGGGGTCGTGGAAGGCGAGGCGAGTTGGCGTATCCTCGCCTCCGAAGCCGAGGCTTTCACCGCCCCCGGCGGCGTTCGGTCGCTTGGCTAGCCTACTGGCCGCGGGCGGTGCGGGTGAATTCGCAGGCCGGAGGCAAAAGTTCCGCCAGGGCTTCGGACGAACAGCGTACGACGAGGCCATCGACGCCGACCCGCTCCAGCGTGCACTCACACCCTGTCCCCTCGTCATGGCCCCGCCCCTCGACCCGCACCGTCCAGGCATTGCCCGCTTTTGTCCACGTGGCTTCGGCGAACCGGCCGGTCGAGGTGAAGATCCACGAGCGAACTACCTGCCGGTCGGGATCCCAGCCGATGATCTCCGTCAGTTCACGGGGGCCCGCATCGTCTGCGGGCAGGAGACCGGGAATGCGGGTGTCACCGGCGGCGGGCAGGCTCTCTGGCGCCTGATCGGGCCGCACTGCATGGCTGCGGACGATGAACGCCCGCCCCGCGCTCCAGAAGCATTGCGTGCTGGCCGTCACGCCCTCGCCCACGTCCTCCCAGGCACCGAGCAGCCAGGCCAGTTCGTCGATCGGCCGAGCGGCCGCGTCTGTCGTTTCGCCTGCCGGCAGCGGCGACTCCCGCAGGCTCTCCACGAGCCAGCGGCCATCCTGCTTGACCACCACCGCCGAGAACCGGCTGGCGGCACTGCCCCCATCGGTGAACCCGAGCCGCGTCTGGCCATCCACGACCGCCACGTCGTGCCGAACGGGCCGCACGCTGGCGACGTCGATATTGATCGTGGCGTCGGCATCCGTGGCGAACAGGGCCGCGAACACGTCGCGGACCGCAGCCCGGCCGGCCGTCACCTCGCCCGACGCGAGATCGACGCTCTCGCCGCCATCGGCCCAATGGGCGGCGACCGCCGCGGAATCATGCCGATTGAAGTCCCGCAGGTAGCCGGCGAGCATGCCCCGCACCTCGGCGGCGACGTCTCCCGCGACCTCCGCCCGGGCCACTGCGACCGCGGCGTCGGCCACGCGAAACGGCCGCGGCGGCGAAATCACCTGGGGCACGGCTGCAGTCGGACAAGCCGCCACTGGCACCGTTTCGACCGTCTTACCGGCCGAACATCCGACCAGAACCACAACCGCAAGCAGACTCATCCGCCGCATGATCTCACCCTCCGTGATGACGCTCGGCACGACAGGCTACATGATACAAGCGGCGGCCAATCGGCCACAACGACCGAAGCGAGCCGACTGCATCACGATAGCGGCGAGCACGTGCCCCCGATTGGCGGTTTACCTCGGTCGGCGTGGGTTCGGGGCTGCCCATGCCCCGTCGCCGGACGCTCGCTACGGCATCCATGCCTTCGCTCGCTCGATGCTGACTGCGCTTCGGCATCCTGCCTACGCTGGTCAGCAAACGCCGGCTCCCGGGGCACGGGCAGCCCCTCACAGCGTATTGGTTGCTGCGCGTGGCGGCTTTACTTCGCGTCGATCGTCACGCCGGGGAAGTCGTCGGTGCGGAACGGGGTGAGCGGCAGGCCGGCGGCCGAATACATGTTGCACACCGGGTTATCGGCCCAGGCGTAGCGAACCGCGACGGGGTCGGCCACCGTCTCGCTCGACACCTCGATCCGGCCGTCGGGCAGGATGGTCGCCTTGGCGGCCACGAACTTCTTGTCGCCGCCGGCGATCGTGAAGCCGATCGGCTCGGCAACGTCGAAGGGCCGCCAGCCGCCCGCGCCGCCCGAAACGTTGTCGAACGAGAGCACGATCTTCGCACCCTGCTTCTCCATCGACTTGTAGAGCGGGCTGCGGCAGGCGATGCCCGGGACCTTGTAGGTTTCGGCGAGGGCCCAGCGGGCCAGCCGCGTGGCGACGTCCTGCTTGTTCTTGGGGTGGATGTCCTTCCCCTCGCCGATGTCGATGATCACCGCCTCGCCGGTGGCAGGCAGCGCCTTCATCGTCATCGTTTGGGCCTCCCGCAGCTCGGCCCAATCGCTCTCGGCGGGCTCGGGCTTCTCGGCCTTGAAGTCGGCAAGCTGAACCCAATAGAAGGGGAAGTCGCCGAGCCCCCACTCCTCCCGCCAGGTCTTGATCATGAAGGGGAAGAGTTCCCGGTATTGATAGGCGCGGCCGGCGTTCGATTCACCCTGGTACCAGATCGCCCCCTTGATGCCGTAGCCGATCGAGGGCGTGAGCACGCCCGCGTGGATGTTGCCGGGCCGATGATTGCCTTTCATCTGCTTTGCATCCGGCTTCTCCGCCGATTCCATCTTCGTCCACCGCTCGTGGATCGCCTTGAGCGTGGGGTGGGCGGCGAGCTTCTCCCGCTTCACCCAGGCATCGGCGGCGCTGCCGCCCCAGGCGTTGTTGATGAGCCCCACCGGCACGCCGAGCGTCTGGTGAAGCTGGCGGCCGAAGAAGTAGCCGACGGCGGAGAAGCCGCCGACCGTCTCGGGTGAGCAGGCCGCCCACTTCCCGTTAAAGTTCCACTGCGGCTCCTGAGTGCCGACCTGCGGTACCGAGACAAGGCGGATGTTCGGAAACGTCGCGGCCGCCTTCTCGATGTCGGGATCCTTGCACTGGTTGACGCTCCACTGCATGTTCGACTGGCCGGCGCAGACCCACACCTCGCCGATCAACACGTCGTTGAAGGCGACCTCGTTCTTGCCCTTCACCTTCAGCGTGTGCGGACCGCCGTACTCCTGGATCGGGTCGAGGAACACGTGCCATGTGCCGTCGGCCGCGGCCGTGGTCGCATGGCTCTGGCCCCCGAGCGTGACCGTCACCGCCTCGCCCGGATCGGCCTTGCCCCACACCCTGTTCTTGATGCCCTGCTGCAGCACCATGTGGTCGCCGAACATGTTGTTGAGCGACACGTCGGCGGCGGCGGGCACGGCGATGAGGATCGCGACGGCCAGCCAGGCGGGGGCGACACGCGGGCGGAACATGGGCAGCGTCTCCAGAAGGGATTGCCGCTTCGGGGCGAAACGGCGGCCGACAGAATAGCGGCGGGGCCGCACGGGCGGAACCGACTCCAGGGTGGCCCCGGGGAAGTTTTCGCCTTCGTCGGGATCGCAGGTATCGTGTCAGGCGACCCCACGTCAGGAGCCCGCCATGGATCTCGACCACGATGACGATGCTTCCCGCTCCACCCCCGGCTCTGGTCTCAGCGAGCCGCAGCCCGCCGCCCAGCCTGCCCCGGCGTCCTTTGCATCGGCCGTGGCCGTGCCCTTGATCGCGCTCGGATTGCTCGGTGCCGCCGTGTGGTTCGGATCGACGCCGACGCCGACGCCCGCGCCGACCCGCCAGACCACCACGGCAGCCGCCACCACCGATCCGCTGCCGAGCTGGAACGACGGGCCGACGAAGCGGGCCATTCTCGAGTTCGTGGCCGCCGTCACCACGCCGGACAGCAAGGACTTCGTGCCCGTGGCCGAACGCGTGGCCGTCTTCGACAACGACGGTACGCTCGTCTGCGAGAAGCCGATCGCCCACGGCATGTTTCTCATCGATCGTGTGAAGGCTCTCGTCGAGCGGCGGCCGGAGCTGGCTCACGAGGAGCCGTTCACCACGCTGCTCACCGGCGACCTCGACTTCGTGCGGCGACTGGGCAAGAAGTTCTTCGCCGACCTGTCGTTCGCGGCACTCGGCGGCGTGCCGGAGGAGAAGCTCGAGGCCGAGGCCCGCGACTTCATCCGCACCGCGCGGCATCCCGTGTTCGACGTGCCCCTCGGCGAGACGACGTTCATGCCGATGAAGGAACTGATCGCGTTCCTGCGGTCGCGGGACTTTTCCGTCTGGATCTGTTCGGGCAGCGGCGTGCACTTCATGCGGCCGGCGGCCGCGGAGTGGTATGGCATTCCGTCCGAGCGGGTGATCGCCTCGCGGCCCACGACCGTGATGCGGGAGATCGAGGGGCTCGAACTGGCGGCGGGCGATTCGCCCAACAAGCGGCTCGATCTCGTCGTCCTGCCCGAGCTGCAGGTGCTCAACGATGAGGAACGCAAGCCCGTGAGCATCGGCGAGATAATCGGGCGGCGGCCGATCTTCGCGGCCGGCAACGTGGGCACCGGCGGCGACGTCGAGATGCTCCGCTGGTCGCAGTCGGGCGACCGCCGCAGCCTTCAGTTGCTCGTGCTCCATGACGACGCTGACCGGGAAATGGCCTACGGCGAGCCGCAGGACGAGTCGCTGGTGGCCGCCGAGCGATATGGCTGGCAGGTGGTGCGGATGGGGCAGGACTGGAAGGCCGTGTTCGCCCGGCCGCTCACGAGGAAGACGGTCGCCTCGCCAGAGGCGGAGGCTGAATCGCCGGGGGGCGTCTGCCTCCTCGGCTCCTCGAACATCCGCCAGTGGACCACGCTGGCCGACGACTTCCCTGGCATGAACGTGGTGAACCGGGGCGTCAGCGGCTGCCGGCTCGCGGACCTTGCCGAGTTCGCCCCGGTGATCGCGGCGCCACTCGAGCCCCGGCTCGTCGTCGTGTCGGCGGGCACCAACGACCTCGCCGCCGGCCGCACGCCAGCTGACATCGCCGCCGATTTCGGCCGCCTCGTGGCGAACCTCCGCCGCGAGTTGCCCGACGTCAAGGTGGCGTTCCTCGCCATCGCACCCACGATCATGCGGTGGGATCAGCGGGACACACAGGCGGCCGCCAATGCCGCCGTGCGGGCGGCCGTCGAGTCGGGTGCGCTGGGGGACGGCATCGCCTTCATCGACGCCAATCGGGCCTTCCTCGGTTCGGACGGCAACCCGGCGCCGGAGTGCTTCCTCGACGATCAGCAGCACCCCAGCACGATCGGCAACGCCCGCCGCGCCGAACTCATGCGGCCTCTTCTCGAGCAGCTCCTGGCGGAGTGATCGTGGAGGATCACGCCCGGCGGTGGATGTAGTCCTCAACCTGGTGCAGCGCGGTTTCGCAGCAGGCGAACCGGTGGGCGTTGATGTCGCCGATCGAGACGACGCCGATCACCTCGCCGTCGGCGTCGAGCACGGGCACGTGCCGCACGCGATGGCTCCGCATGAGTTCGGCGATCTCGTCGATGGGCATCTCCTGCCCGCAGCAGATGACGTCGACCGTCATCACGTCGCCCACGGGCGTGTGGTCGGGGGAACGGGATTCACCGACGATTCGGCGGAGCACGTCGCGCTCCGTGAAAATCCCGGCGAGCCGCCGGCCGCGGACGACGAGTACTGAGCCGATGCCCTGGTCGTTCATCAGGATCGTCGTCTCGCGCACGGTCGCCTCGGGCGGGACGGCCACGACTCCCCGGAGCCGCTTGGCATGCAGTAATTCGAGCACGGTTTCCATGATGGCGTCGCTCCCCGACATGGTCGTGACGGTTTACCCTCGACGACAGCCCCCGACTCCTGCGACATTCTACCCCGCGCAACCGGCGGCGGTCCATGCGCGGGCATCGGCACACGGCAGGAGGAGTTCGGGCCATGGCAGGCGGCGAGGCGGGCGCGGAGGCGGGCGATCGGCTTCGGCCGCATCGCGGCTGGGGGATCGACACCTGGCTGGCGGGCTGTCTCGGCGGCGGCTGGCTGCCGTTTCTGCCCGAGCGATTCCGTGAGCCTGCGGCCCGCATCGCGGTGCAGGCCGTCGCCGCTGCCGCCGTGATGTTCGTCGTCGCGCCGCTCGTCGACGCCCGGGGTGAGGCCTGGCTCGACGCGACATTCGCCCGCACGCTCGGCGCGCTGGCCGCCACCCGCGGCCTCGACAGTGCCATCTCGCTCGCCCAGAGCTCGGAGGTGAGCTTCAGCTTCGGCCCCGGGGGCAGCCTCGGTATCGGCCAGGCGCTCGATCCGGTGAACGACCTCGTGGAGCAATACGCCGCCGTGCTCCTCACGAGCACGACCGCGATCGGCGTGCAGCAGCTGGGCATGCGAGTGGGCCGGGCGCTCGGCTGGTGGGTGTTTCTCCCCGCGGTCGCCGCCGCATTGGGGGCGGCAGCCTGCGCCGGATCCTCTCGCCAGTCCTGCCTGGCCTGGAGCCGGCGGCTGTTCGGCATCGCCCTGTTTGTGCGACTGGCGATCCCCGCGGCGGGCTGGATCGATTCGCTCGTGGCCGAACGGTTTCTGGAGACCGACTATCAGACCGCCTCGGCCATGGTGGCCGACACGGCGGCCCGGATCGAACGGGCGGAGCAGGCCGACGCCGACGCGCCCTGGTACGAGCGGTACAACCCCGTCGATGCGATCGGCGACCGGGCCGAGCGGCTCTACGACACGCTCGCCGCACTGGGGGAGTCGATCGTCAATCTCGCGATCTACTTCACGATCTCGACGATCGTCCTGCCGTTGGCCACCCTGTGGCTGCTTTCACGGGTTTCCGGCATCGTGTTTGCCTCACAGTCGCGGTGATTCACGAACCGCCATCGCCGTCTACCGAGCACTAGGTGTCCGGCTGAGAACTGCTTTTTTTATCGGGTAAAAGGCGGTTTTTACGAGCCAGAAACCCCCTCCGTTCGCGGGATTTCGTTCAGTTCCCAAGAAATCCGTTGGTTTCGTCGCCCCTGCGACTTGCATGCCGCGCAAGTCAACGTAATCTATCCACCTTATCAGGCGGCCGAGTCGTTCGGTCGTCGTAAGAGAAAGGTCTCTTCGACCGACCGATTTCGGGCGCGTTCGAGACAACCTGCTCGGTTTTCTGTTCGTTCCTGTTTTTTCCCTGGAGGTTTGCGTGATTCGCAAAGTTCTTTCTTGCCTCCTGCCGGCCGTCGCCGTCGTCGCCATGTGCACCAGCACGTGGGCGAAGGACTGTGGCGCCTGCAGCGGCGGCTGCGAAGGTGGCTGTGAAGGCGCCGTCGTCAGCGGCGGTGCCTGTGGTGGTTGTGGCGATGCCGGCGCAGCGTGCGGCGGCACCAAGACGGTGTATCAGCGGCAGTACGTGACCGAGATGAAGACGGTCACGAGCACGGAATACACCACCGAGACGCGCGAGCGGACCTACACGGTCAACAAGCGCGTTCCGCGGACCGAGGAAAAGACCCGCACGGTCACCGTGCAGGTTCCCGAGACTCGGACCAAGACCGTGAACTACACGGTCAACAAGAACGTGACGGAGACCAAGACGGCTGAGTACACCGTCCAGGTCCCGTACACCGAGTCGGTCGAGCAGACCTACACGGTGATGGTGCCGGTGAGCGAGGAGAAGACCTCGACCTACACCGTCATGGTTCCGAAGCAGGAGGAGAAGACCTCGACCTATACGGTTCAGGTCCCCTACACCGAGTCGGTCGAGCAGACCTACACGGTCATGACCTCCGTGCCCGAGGAGAAGACCTCGACCTACACGGTCCAGGTTCCCTACACCGAGTCGGTCGAGCAGACCTACACGGTGCACGTGCCGGTTCAGGAAGAGAAGACCGCCACCTACACGGTCATGGTGCCCGTGAAGGAAGAGAAGACGGCGACCTACTCGGTTCAGGTTCCCTACACCGAGCAGGTCGAGCAGACCTACACGGTGAACGTCCCCTACACCGAGGAAATGACCGGCAGCCGGACCGTGCAGAAGCGCGTCCCGGTGACGAGCATGAAGTCGGTGCAGGTCCGCGGTGGCCACTGGGCCTCGCAGCAGGTTGAGATGCCGTCGAGCGGCACCGACGCCTGCGGCTGCCCGTGCCCCCCGAAGGTCTGCTGCAAGCGCGTCTGGGTTCCGACCTGCGAGACGAAGGAAGTGCCCTGCACGACCTACCAGTGCGTCTCGGAGGAAGTGCCCTACTCCTACACGGTCAACAAGTGCCGTCAGGAGCAGCGCAGCCGGATGGTGTCGGTGCAGAAGTGCCGCACCGAGGAGCGGACCCGCACCTACACCGTCACCAAGTGCGTGCCGGAAGAGCGGACCCGTTCCTACACCGTCACAAAGATGGTGCCGGAGCAGAAGACCCGTTCGGTCAACGTGACCAAGTACAAGTCCGAGGAGCGCACCCGCACCTACACGGTGACGAAGTGCGTGCCGGAGACGAAGACCCGTTCGGTCAACGTCACCAAGTATCGTCCGGAAGAGCGGACCCGCACCTACACCGTCACGACCTGCGTGCCGGAAGAGCGGACCCGTTCCTACACCGTGACGAAGATGGTGCCGGAGCAGAAGACCCGCACGGTCAACGTGACCAAGTACAAGAGCGAGACGAAGACTCGCGAGTACACGGTCACCAAGTGCGTGCCCGAGACGATGACCAAGGAAGTTTCCTACACGGTCATGGTCCCGCAGCAGAAGGAAGAGAAGTACTCCGTCACGGTGTACGACTGCGTCCCCGAGACGAAGACCGCGACCTACACGGTCCGCGTCCCCCACACGGTGACGAAGGAAGTGCCCGTGCAGAAGTGCGTGACCGTCGCCGTCGAGGTGCCCGTCGAGGGTGCCTGCGGTGGTGCGGCTGGTGACGCCGGTGCCTGCGGCGACGCTGGCTCCTGCGGCTCGGCTGGTGCCTGCGGTGACGCCGGTGCGGCTGCCTGTGGCGATTGCGGTGCCTCGAAGAAGGGCTGCCGTCGCAAGGGCTGCCGTCGCTGCGGCTGCTAAGCCCGGCTCGGCATCTTCCATGTCGTGAATCAGAGGGGGTCGGACGCCAGGCGTCCGGCCCCCTCGCCTTTTGACTGGGGGTAGTGCTTTCGTCTCCCATCTGCTGCAATCGATCAGTCTCGATTTCGGCCCACAGGGAGGTGGATGGCATGCAGACCAGCGACGATTCCGTGGCGTGGATCAGCCAGGCACGGCAGGCGATCCGCGATGCCAACGCCGACTTCTTCGCGGTCTCACCCCTGCGCTACTGGGTCGATTTCCTGGTCAGCATGCTGGCGGCCTATGCCGCCACCGCGGTCTACCTGGCCGCCCCAATGGGCTCCTGGCGTCAGCTCGTCGCCTTCCCGCTGGCCGCGTTCTGGCTGTATCGCCTCGGGTCGCTCATCCACGAGGTCTGTCATCTTGGTGAGCACGAGATGCCCGTCTTCAAGGCGGCCTGGAACCTGCTCGCGGGCGTGATGCTGCTCACGCCAAGCCCGTTCTTCACGCGGCACCACCGCGACCACCACAGCCAGCGGTTCTACGGCACGCCGGAAGACCCGGAGTACGTGGCCAACGTCGTCACCGGTGGCGATCCCGCGAGCTTGCTTGCCTACGCGGCCTACGTCGCCGTCTTTCCCGTGCTCGTCTTCCTCCGGTTTCTGCTCGCCCCGCTCACGTGGCTCCACGGAGGGCTCCGGGAGTGGACGCTCCGTCACGCCTCGGCGCTCACGTTCAACAGGCTCTACGAGCGGAAGCTCACCGCAACCGACCGCCGGGCGATTCTCGCCGTCGAGATTCCCTGCTTCCTGCGGGCGGCCCTGATCCCGACGCTCGTGCTTCTCGGCATCAACGACTGGACGCGGGTTCCCCAGCTCTACGCCCTGGCCGTGGCGACGGTGATGCTCAACCAGATGCGGCAACTCGCCGACCACCACTTCGATGGCGACGGCGGCCGCGTCGACATGGAGTCGCACATCCTCGACTCCTGCAACTTCACGCGAAACGATCCGTTGACGCTGCTCTTTTTCCCGTTCTCGATCCGCTTTCATGCGCTGCACCACCTGTTTCCATCGATGCCCTACCATCGTCTTGCGGCAGCGCATGCACACCTGGTGGCCACACTCCCCTCGGATTCCCCCTATCTCTCGCTCGACCGCCCCGGCTGGTGGAGCGTGGCCCGCCGGACACTGTTCGCCCCCCGGCAGCGGATCCCCGCCAGCCGGTAGTGGCGTTCTCCGCCCGCCGCGCTGCTATATTCACGGCTCCCCGAATGGAGTTTTTTTGCATGACTCTCGCCTCCTTGATTCGAACCGCTCGGCATCTCGTGATGGCCGGCGGGGTCGGCTCCGCTCTTTTCACCTTGCATACCGCGGCGGCACAAACCGTCGCCGCGCCGACCGGGCTCGACAAGGCGATCCGCGCCGAGGCCGAAGCCACCGTGAAGGCATTCAATGCCGCCGATACCGCCGCCCTTGCCGGCCTGTTCAGCCCCAGCGGTGAGCTCGTGGACGAGAACGGCAACGTGTTCACCGGCACCGAGTCGATCACCAAGCTCTTCACAACATTCTTCGAGAAGTTCCCCAAGGCCGTGCTCGACATGGAAGTCACGTCGACCCGGCCACTGGGTGCCGACATCGCCGTCGAGGAGGGCATTCGCCGCATCACCGCGAATGAAGGCGCATCAACGGCGCAGGTTCGCTACGTCATCGTGCGGGAGAAGGCGGGTGACCGCTGGCCGATCGCCTCCTACCGCGAGTTCGCCGACGATCCGGCGCCGACGCCACGCGAGATGCTGTCGACGCTCGACTGGCTGGTGGGCGAGTGGGTCGACGAGAGCCCCGAAGGCCGCACGTCGATCTCGATTCGCTGGAGCGACGACGGCAACTTCCTTCTCGGCGACTATTCCGTGTCGGTGGGAGGCGAGGTGGTCTCGTCGAGCACGCAGCGGATCGGCTGGGATCCGATCGAGGGACGCCTGCGGTCGTGGACGTTCGATTCCGACGGGGGCTTTACCGAAGGGACGTGGCTCGCCGGCGACGACGAATGGATCGTCCGTTCCGAAGCCACGATGCCCGATGGCACGACTGGATCGGCCACGATGTCGGTCAGATTGAAGGACGCCGATCACTTCGTGATCGAGAGCACAGACCGCGTGGTGGCCGGGGCCGAGGAGCCCGACTTCACGCTCGTCGTGGCCCGCAAGCCGCCGGCGCCCCGCTGAACAAGAACCATCGCCCCGCCGAGCAAGGGCCATGACAAACCTTTTTCCGTCGCCCTGTTTCGCCCCTCTTCCCGCGAGGATCCATTCCATGCGGTTCGTCGCTGCGGTTGCCTCCATCGTGATCACGGTTTTCCTTGCCGGCCATGCCTGGGCGCGTCCGTCCGTCGGCCGGGCCGGTGGTGGCGGAGGACACCATGCCCCCGCCCAGGCTCGGCCCATGCCGCAAGCCCGGCCACAGATGCCCATGGCCAGACCCAGCATGCCCCAGGCCCGGCCCCAGATGCCCCAGGCCCGGCCCCAGATGCCACAGGCCCGGCCTTCGATGCCGAATATGCAGCGGCCGAATGTGCAGACCCCCAACTTTCAGCGGCCCAACGTCGGCTCGATGCAGAGGCCCAACCTCGCGCGGCCCTCGCTGCCGAACGCGGGCATGGCAGCCACGAGGCCCGCGATGCCCACGCGGCCGACAGGCCCTGCGCAGATGCCTCGGCCCGGCCTGGGGTCGGTGCGGCCTGCCCCCGGCATGCCCGGTAGCGGAGTTGGAGGCGGGCGGCCCGGAGGCGCGGCCACATTGCCCGGCGGCGGGTTCGCAACGCGGCCGACGCCCGGTCTCCGACCGGGCCAGGTCGGCGGTCAGCCTGGGGGCGGCCCCGGCGGCAACCGGCCCGGGGGCGTGGCCACTCTGCCGGGAAGCCTGCCGGGCATGAACACACGCCCGAGCCCCGGCGGGCGGCCTTCACTGGGAGGCACCACGAAGCCCGCATTCCCGCGGCCCGATTTTCCGGGGGCCGGGGGCGGCGGCAACGCGGGCAACCGGCCGGGCGGCGGCGGACTCGCAAACGTCAATCGTCCCGTGACTCTGCCGGGGACACTCGAGCCCGGTGGCGGTAATCGTCCTGGCATCGGCGGCAATCGTCCCGGTGGCGGCGGCAACAGGCCCGGCATCGGCGGCGATCGCCCCGTCACGCTGCCCGGCGATCTGGCAAATCGGCCGATCCGGCCCGGCGGTCAGTGGAACGATCGTCCGGGTCGGCCCGGGATCGGCGGTAACCGCCCGGGTATCGGTGATGGCAATAATTTCTGGAACAGCGGCAACCTGAACAGCGGCAACTGGAACGGCAACACCTGGATCAACAACAACCACAACAACCTCACCAACGTGAATGTCGGTGGCTGGCAGAACGGTGGCGGCTGGGGGTATCCGGGCTGGAATAACGGCTGGAACGGAGGCCACTGGTGCAACAACTGGAACAACGGCTACGTGAATCCGCATTACGGCGGCTGGTACAACAGCTGCTGGAGCGGCAACTGGGGCGGCGGGTATGGCGGCGGCTGGTGGGCGCCGTTTGCGCTCGGCGCCGCAACATGGGGACTCGCCAGCACGGTCAGCAACTGGGGGCTGGGCTACGGCTGGATGGGCTATGGCTCCGGGGGCTATGTGAACCCCTACTATTCGTCGATCCCGGCGACCGTCGTGGCCTCGTCGCCCTACGACTACTCGCAGCCGGTCGTGGTCAATAATTACGTGACCAACGATGGCGATCTCACGAACTCCTCGGACGCCCAAGGGGGCGTGGGGGGCACATCGTCGGCGACAGCGACGAGTGCGTCCGATCCGATGGTCGATGATGCACTGAACGCGTTCAAGGCGGGCGACTACGCGGCCGCGCTCGCCGGCTTCGACAAGGCTCTGAAGCTCACTCCCAACGACTCCGTGATACACGAGGTGCGGGCGCTGACGCTTTTCGCGCTGGGCCGCTATCCCGAGGCCGCGGCGACGCTCAACGCCGTGCTCGCCGTCGCGCCCGGCATGGACTGGACCACGATCAGCAATGTGTACGGCTCTGTCGATGCCTACACGCAGCATCTGCGAAAGCTCGAAGACTTCTGCAAGTCGCATCCCGGCGATGCCGCGGCCCACTTCGTGCTCGCCTACCACTACATCGTCGGCGGCCACGCCGAGATGGCGGCCGAGGCGCTCAAGGTGGTGGTGGCCAAGCAGCCGGGCGACATGGTCGCCGAGCGATTGCTCGAGGCGCTCCAGCCGCCGACGCCGGCCGAGGCTCCGGCCCCCGCGCAGGCCGCGGCGACGCCCTCCCCCGCGGCGCCGGCCGCCCCCGAGACCGATCTCGTCGGCCGCTGGAAGGCGAGCGGCGGCGGCGATACCGTGGAACTCACCATCACGGCGGAATCGACCTTCACCTGGAAGTCGGCTCCGCAGGGCAAGCCGGCGGTCGAGCTCTCGGGCACGATCGAGACCGCGGCCGACGCCATCGCCCTGGTCAGCGAGAAGGCCGGCACGATGACCGGCCAGGTGAAGTCCCTCGGCGCCGATGCCTTCGAGTTCTCCCTCCCGGGAGCCCCGACAGGCACGAAGCCGCTGCGGTTCGACCGCCAGAAGTGACGGTTGCCTCGCGCCGCGCCGCGAGGCTACGCTGCCTTTCCGTCGAGGCCGTTGCCTGGCCCCCGCTCGGGGGCGGCATGACCTCGTGCCCCACCGCAGCGATGCCATGGATCAGTTCCGCAGAATTCAGACCGGCAAGACGGGTAACGTGCACATGGTTCTGTTCAAGGACAAGAAGATCCTTGACGACACCGTGCTCGACGAGATCCGCGCAGAGCTCGTCCAGCTGATCGGCAAGGCGTCGGGCCCCGACGTGCTGCTCGACTTCTCCAACGTCGAGTTCATGTCGAGCGCGATGCTTGGCCTGCTCGGCCAGCTGCACCGCAAGGTTTCGGCAGGCCACGGTCGGCTGAAGATGTGCGGCATCCGGCCGGAGATCTTCCAGGTGTTCAAACTGACGAACCTCGACAAGCTGTTCAGCATCCACAAGGACGCCCCGGCGGCCTTGGCCACGTTCACCTGAAACCGGCGGCCCACGGCATGGACGTGCTCATCGCCGAGGACAGCCGCATGCAGGCGAAGTTCCTCGAGCGGAAGCTCACCGAGGCCGGCCACGCCGTGCGCTGGGCCGAGAACGGCTCCGACGCGCTCGGGCTGGCCCGGCAGCGACGGCCCGACATCATCATCTCCGACATCGAGATGCCGGTGATGACCGGCTACGAGTTCTGCAAGGCGGCGAAGACCGATCCGGCCCTGCGGGGCGTTCCCTTCATCCTGCTCTCCACGCTCGCCGACCCGATCGACATCATCCGCGGGCTCGACGCTGGGGCCGACAATTACGTCACCAAGCCCTACGAGCCGGCGTTTCTGCTGTCTCGCATGAACGATCTTCTCGCCACCCCGCTCGGCGGCGACGAGGGAGCGGCCGACGCGACGCTCGAAGTCTCGCTCGCCGGTCAGCAGTTCCGCGTGCAGGCCGGGCGGCAGCAGGTATTGAATCTGCTCGTGTCGACGTTCGAGAACGCCGTGGCCAAGAACCAGGAACTCGTCGTCGCCAACCAGCAGCTCGCCGCGGCCCGCGACGGGCTGCAGAAGTCGAACACCGAATTGACGACGCTCAACGCCGAGATCTCGCGGATCAACGCCCAGATGGTGCGGGACCTGGAGGCGGCGGCGAAGGTGCAGCGGTCGCTCCTGCCGGCCGACGACGTGGCGATCCCCGCGGCCGACGTGGCCTGGAAATACGTCCCCTGTCAGAGCCTCGCCGGCGATTTCCTCAACGTCTTCCCGCTCGACGAGGAGTACGTGGGCCTGTTCGTGGTCGACGTCAGCGGCCACGGCGTGCCCTCATCGCTCATGGCCGTGACCGTGGGGCGGTTCCTCATCCCGAAGGTGTCGGACTCGTCGCTGCTCGTGCGACAGGCCGCCGACGGCAGCATCCTGGTCGTCCCGCCGGCCGAGGTGGCCACGCAGCTCAATCGGCTCTTTCAGGCCGACGAGTTCTCCGGCCTCTACTTCACGCTTCTCTACGGCGTGCTCCACGTGCCGACCGGCCGGCTCGACTACGTGTCGGGAGGCCACCCGGCCCTGCTGCGGGTGCCGGCCGGCGGCGGCGCCCCTGAGTTCCATCCGGCCGAGGGCTTCCCGATCGCCTTCGTACCCGAGGTCGAATACGGCCAGCAGACCCTCCAGCTCGCACCCGGCGACCGGATCTACCTCTATTCCGACGGCGTGCCGGAGGCGATGGACGCCGCCCAGGAACCCTACGGCGAAGAGAAGCTCGTCGCCTGCGTCGCCGGCAGCCGCGACGCGCCGCTCGCGACGAGCGTCGAGAGGCTGCTCGCGGAGGTCGAGGCCTGGTGCCAACCGAAGGGCCCGCTCGACGACGTCTCGATCCTCGGCCTCGAGTGGCGGCCGTAGTCACCTGATCCTGCGTGTATCGCGGGCTCGGGGGCGGCAAAAGTCTCGTCGCGTGGGCCGCGGCGGCCCAATGCTCCTCGAGCGTTCGCCGACCCCCTTCGCCTACCCGCTTTGGAGGCGCAGGTTGTTCAACCTGCACACGGCCCCTGCGATTCCGCCAGCATCGCCTCCATCGGCGGCCAGAGGCGGTCGATCTCGGGCTTGAAGACGTCACCGATGAGCACGTCGGTGATCAACGGCTTGAGGTCGCCATGCCGCCGCACGAGCTGCCCGAAGTTGAGGCCGTCATAGAAGCCGCAGACGAGCTTCCGCACCCGCTCCATGCCCGCGATGTAGCTCGGCCCCCAGACGCCGAGCCGGGCGGCCGAGGTATCGCCCGCGACGAGTGCATCGTCGATCGCATCCGCCGCCATCGCCCCGCTGGCCAGCGCGAGCAACATGCCGGACGAGTAGAGCGGGTCCAAAAACCCGAAGGCATCGCCCACGAGCACCCAGCCGTCGCCTGCGATCCGCTGCGAGCGGTAGGAATACTCCTTGGCGATCCGGAACGGGCCGCACCGCTCGGCGGCCGCGATCCGCGGCTGCACGCCCGGGCAGCGGGCCACCTCCTCGAAGTAGATCCCCTCGGGATCCTTCGTGGCCCGGTTCTTGAACAGATGCTCGAACGGGGCGACGACGCCGACGCTGACCACGTCGTCCTGGAGCGGGATGTACCAGAACCAACCGACCTTCCCCTGCGTCTGCATGACCACGGTGGCCCCGGCATCGCGGCCCGTGTCGCGGAAGGCGCCCCGCCAATACGTCCAGATCGCGGCCTTCTTGAGCACGGGATCCCACGCCCGTAGGCCGAGCCGATCGAGCAGGATGCCGCTCTGGCCGGCGGCATCGACGATGACGCCTGCTCGAACGACCGACTCACGCCCGGACTCATCGACGACCCGCACACCGACGGCGCGGTCGCCTTCGAACACGACGTCGAGCACCCGCACCCCCTCCCGCACGTCGACGCCGTGCTCGCGGGCGTTGTCGAGCATCATCTGGTCGAACTCCTGGCGGGAGACCTGCCAGGTCTGCGAACTCTCGTGCGGTTTGTAATCGGCGAAGTAAAAGGGCTCGGAGAGCTTGCCCTGCTCGGAAATGAACTGCACGCTCCGCTTCTCGACGAACGGGCTGCGCCGCAGCTTCGGCAGCATGCCGAGCCGATCGAGCACGCCGAACGTCTCGGGGATCAGCGACTCCCCGACGTGATACCGCGGAAACCGCTCACGCTCGAAGAGCCGCACCCGCCGCCCCCGGTCCGCCAACAGCGTGGCCGTGGTCGCCCCGGCCGGGCCACCCCCGATCACGATCACCTCCGGGTCAGCCGCCTGAATCATCGCGTCACCGCTCCCGCGTCACCGACGAACTCACACCCTTTAAAAATAGGCCCTAGGCAGTTCGAGGCAACCACTGACTACCCCAGCGGACTCCGCCCCGCTCGCCGGAGAGGCGAAGGCTGCGGTGCAAGCTCGAGGTCCACCGCGACGAGACTTGCACCGCACCCGAGCCGGCGCCCTGTCCAGGGCGAAGAATCAGCCCTCGAACTGCTTGAGCGCCTGCAACGCCGCCATGGCCCGATCGGCCCCGCCGAACTGCCCCACCAGCTTCTTCGCCGCCAGGAGTTCGTCGATGGAGATCGCACCCCCACGGACCTTGACCACCGTGCCGACGGCCACGGCCTGCTTCCGCGGCCGCGGCCGGAAGCCCATCCGCTTGAGCACCATGCTCACCTGGGGCGACGAGACGACGACCCCCTGCTTCTTGAGCGCCGCGATGATCACGACGGGGCGGGGCTTCTCCCCCTTCGCCTCGAGCGACTTGGCGAGCTTGCGGATCTCTTCGGACTTGTTGACGCCCTTCGGGTCTTTCTTGTCGGCCATCAGTGACTGGATCTCCGGTGTTATCTTTCTTTCAATGCGCTTGGTTTCACGCTGATACCTATCACACTTTGTAAAAGTGTATCTCCTGCTGGAGCGGCCACAATCGTCCACGCGGGGGAGACTCGATCAGCCTGCTGGCACCGCGTGCTTCCGCAGCAGCTCGAGCGGCACGATCGCCAGCGTCTTCTCGTGGGTGGCCTCGAGCACCACCGGCGGCGGACTGTCCGCCTGCGCCGCCTCGAGCCATCGCGCAGCGCACAGGCACCAGCGGTCGCCGACCACGAGCCCGGGGAAACCCCACTGCGGCTGCGGCGTGACGAGGTCGTTGCCGGCCAGCACGGTGAACTCGAGAAACTCCTTCGTCATCACGGCGCAGACCGTGTGCACGCCGACGTCGTCGGGGCCGGTGCGGCAGCAGCCGTCGCGGAAGAAGCCGGTGAGCGGATCACGGGAGCAGCCGACGAGCGGCCCGCCGAGCACGTTGCGGTCGGGAGGCCGGGCGGGGCGGCGTTCGCTGCGGTCGAAGTCGATCATGATGTCCGTGACTGTATCATGCTCGCTCCGGCCCCGTCGAACAACAGGCTCGCGTGTACCCCCGATGCTCAGCCTCCAATCCGCTTCCTCGGCCCGCTGGCTCGCCCAGGTGGACGCCCACCTCGACGAGATCCTCATCGACCACGCCCACTGCGAGAAGAAGGCGGCGGGCGTGGCGATGAACCTGCTCTTCGCGTACGTCGATCACGTCGTGCTCGCCCGGGAGATGACGGAGATCGTCAACGAGGAACTGGAGCATTTTCGCATGGTGCTCGACCTGCTCGAACGCCGTGGCATCCCCTTCCGAAAGCTCGCCCCGAGCAGCTACGGCCAGCGGCTCCACGAACGAATCCGGAAACAGGAGCCCGATCGGGCCGTCGACCGCCTGCTCGTGGCGGGGCTGATCGAGGCCCGGAGCTGCGAGCGGTTTTCGCTGCTCGGCGACCATGTGACCGACCCGGAGCTTCGCGACTTCTACCGCGGCCTCTTCGAATCGGAGGCCCGCCATCACGCCACCTACGTCCGCCTCGCCTGCGACTTCGCCCCCGAGGCCCAGGTCCGCGACCGCCTCCACTGGCTCGCCGCCGAGGAAGCCGCGATCATAGAGGCAGGCGACCCCGTCGCCCGCATGCACAGCTGAAGAACGCTCCTCACACGGTCATGCACACGTGCCCTCTCGCAGCCGGCTCCTCGGCACACACGAACTGATCGCCATCGGCGCCTTGGTCGCGCTCGCCGCCTGGGGTGTGCTCACCTGGACGGGACACGGAGCCGCGCCGATCCCGCTCGGGCCCGTCGATCCGGCGCGGTGGTTCCCCGGCCGCGGCCTCACGCTCGCCGAAGTGCCGCTCGTCGCGATGCTCCTGCTCGGCGGCGTACCGCTCGTCTGGGATCTGCTCACGAAGCTCTGTGCCGGCACGTTCGGATCCGACCTGCTCGCCGGGCTGTCGATCGTGACGAGCGTGCTCCTGGGGGAGTATCTCGCGGGCGTGCTCGTCGTGCTCATGCTCTCAGGCGGCGAGGCGCTCGAGTCGCGGGCGGTGAGCCGGGCAGGTGATGTGCTCAATGCGCTGGCCCGCCGGATGCCCACCGTCGCCCACCGCAAGGCGGCCGCCGGACTCACCGACGTGCCGCTCGGCGACGTGACGGTGGGCGACGTCGTCGTCGTGCTGCCGCACGAAATCTGCCCCGTGGACGGCACGGTCGTGACGGGCCGCGGCGGCATGGACGAGAGCTACCTCACGGGCGAGCCCTACCACATGGCCAAGGCGCCGGGCTCGACCGTGCTCTCCGGGGCGATCAACGGCGAGGCCGCGCTCGAGATCCGCACCGACCGCGTGGCGGGCGACAGCCGGTATGCGAAGATCATGGACGTGCTCCGCACGAGCGAGGAGCGGCGGCCGCAGATGCGGCGGCTCGCCGACTCGCTCGGGGCCCTCTACACGCCCCTGGCCGTGGCCATCGCCGCGGCGGCATGGTGGGCCAGCGGGGAACCCGTGCGGTTTCTGGCGGTGCTCGTCGTGGCCACGCCCTGTCCGCTCTTGATCGCGATCCCGGTGGCGATCATCGGCGCCGTGTCGCTGGCGGCGAAGCGGGGCATCGTGATCCGCGATCCGGCGATCCTCGAGCGGCTCGATACCTGCCGCACGGCCATCTTCGACAAGACGGGCACGCTCACCTACGGCACGCCCAAGCTCATCGACGTGCTGCTCGTGGGCCACCTGCCCGAGGCCGACGTGCTCGCGCTCGCCGCGAGCCTGGAGGGCTACTCGAAGCATCCTCTCGCCGCCGCCGTGGTCCAGGCTGCCGCCGACCGCGCGATCCGGCTCCTGCAGGTGGAGGAACTCGCCGAGAAGCCTGGGCAGGGACTGACCGGCCGGGTGCAGCAACTCAACGGCGGTGACGCCGCCCACGACGTGGCGATCACGAGCCGACAGAAGCTCGCGGCCCGTGACCCGGCCGCCGCAGAGCGGCTCCCCCCCGTGGCCGGCGGCCTGGAGTGCATCGTGATCGTCGATGGCGGGGTCGAGGCGGTGCTGCGATTCCGCGATTCGCCCCGGGCCGACGGCCGGTCATTCGTCAACCATCTCGCGCCGGCCCATCGGCTCTCGCGGGTGATGCTCGTGTCGGGGGATCGCGAGAGCGAGGTCAAGTGGCTCGCCGACCTCGTCGGTATCACGGAGGTGCACGCGGGCATCCAGCCGGAGGGGAAGCTGCGGCTCGTGGAGCAGGCGACGGCCCAGGCCCCGACCGTGTTCGTGGGGGACGGCATCAACGATGCGCCCGCCTTGGCCGCGGCCACCGTGGGCATCGCGATGGGCACGGCGAGCGACGTGACGAGCGAGGCGGCGGGAGCCGTCGTGATGGACTCGGCGCTCGAGCGGGTGGACGAGGTGTTTCACATCGGGGCACGGCTGCGGTCGATCGCCCTGCAGAGCGCCGTGGGTGGCATGGCGGCGAGCCTCGTGGGCATGGGCTTCGCGGCCGCCGGCCTGCTGCCCCCGGCCGCCGGGGCGCTGCTGCAGGAAGGGATCGACGTGATCGCGGTACTCAATGCGCTGCGGGTCTCGTGGAGTCCCGGCAGCCTGTCGGATTACGACCGTGATTAAACGACGGTTACGAAGTTCTCATGGTATCACGCCTCACCCATTCCCAATTGCTCCTTGCCTGCCTGCTCTGCGTTCCCGGCGCTGCAACTCGATGTGCCGAGCGGCCGAATGTCGTCTGGATTTCGGCCGAGGATCTCTCGGCGGCAACACTTGGCTGTTATGGTGGCACCGCTCACACACCGCGGCTCGACCGCCTCGCCGCCACTGGCCTGCGATTCGACTCGGCTTTCGCGGCCGCGCCGGTCTGTGCGCCGTCCCGCAGCGGGATTATCACAGGGGTCATGCCCACCACGCTCGGCAGTCTCCCCATGCGCTGCAAGGCGACACCGCCGCCGCACCTGGTCGGGTTTCCACGCCTGCTCCGTGACACAGGCTACTGGTGTACCAACAACTCCAAGACCGATTACAACTTCGTGGCATCGTTCGACGCCGGCTGGCACCAGTCGAACGCCACGGCCCACTGGCGAAACCGCCCGCGGCCCGACCAGCCGTTCTTCGCCGTCTTCAACCTGATGACGACGCATGAGAGCGGGCTCTTTGGCGACAAGTCGGACGAGATCCGCAGCGGCCTGCCACCCGCCGCTCGCCGCGAGCCTGGGGACGTGCGGGTGCCGGCTTACTACCCAGATACGCCCGTGATCCGCCGGGCGCTCGCCCACCGGCTGGAACTCGCCGCCGCCCTCGACATCACCGTCGGTACGATCCTCGACGAACTCGAGGCCGATGGCCTTGCCGACGACACGATCGTGGTCTTCTGGAGCGACCACGGGGAGGGAATCCCGCACGGCAAGCGGTCGCTCACCGAACACGGGCTGCGGGTGCCGCTCATCGTGCATGTGCCCGAGACGTGGCGAGACCGAGTGCAGTTCCCGGGCGGCGCGGCGGCTGGCGGCACGACGTCCACGCTCGTGAGCCTGCTGGACCTCGGCCCCACGGTACTGTCGCTGGCCAGCGTCGGTCGCCCGGCGTCGATGGAAGGCCGGCCGTTTCTGGGATGCGATGCGCCGGGCCGCACCGTCGTGATCGCGGCCCGCGACCGGATGGATGAGGCAACCGGCTTCGGTCGGTCCGTCCGTGATGCCCGCTTCCGGTACGTCCGCAACTTTCTCCCGTGGCTCGACGGCGACGACCTACCCAACTACGCGACGGGAGTCGCGATCACGACCGAGTTGCGTGCTGTCCGCGTGGCGGGCAATCTCCCTCCGGGAGCATGCTGGTTCTCCCGCTCACGCCGGCCGGCCGAGGAACTCTACGACGTCACGGGCGACCCGGACGAAGTCCACGACATCGCAGGCGACCCCACCCACGAAGCCGACCTCGAGCGACTCCGAAACGCCCTGCGCTCATGGATGCGGGAGTCGTTCGACACCGGCATCCTGCCGGAGCCGATCCTCCGCGCCGAGGCACGACGCGCCGGCAGCGAATGGGCGATCTTTCATGGCGGCGACGCGGCTGCCGCCCGCGACCGCTACGACGCGATCCTTGACGCGGCCTGGGCCGTGGCCGACGGCCGCGATGCCGCCTTCTTTGCCGATCGACTCGCGAGCCCCGACCCTGCCGTCCGCTGGTGGGCCGTAGCCGGCACCAGGTGGGCCACCACGCGGACGGGCACGGATCCGACTGCGGCACTCGAGTTCGCGAGCCCAGACCGCACTGACCAATAACCGGTCAGTGAGTTCGACGCCTCGCGAGAACGACTGTTTTCGTCGCGGTCGCCACGGTCACGGAACCCGCGAGCCACAGGGCCGCCCCGGCGAGGGCGCCGGTGAGGACGCCCGCCGGACCGGCAGCGGTGCCCGCGACGGCACAGGCGAGACTCGACGCCGCGAGTCCTGCCCCCTCCCCAGCCTGGCGGCTCTCCTCGACGGCGGCCCCGCGCTGGTGCGCGGTCCACTCGGCCGCAAGCGCCGCCGCCTCGCCGACGATCGCGGCGGGCACGAGCGTCTTGAGGCCGAGACGGACGGTCGTGCCGATCGCCGTCCGCACGGCGATCCGCTCCGCGGCACCGGCGGCCATCCGCGCCGACATCACCGCCGCGGCCCGCGACAGGCCCGCGGCGACCCGGCCGATCACGATCTCGACCTGCCGGCTCGCTCGGCGGCCGGTGGCACACCAGGTCGCGAAGTGCTCGCAGTTGTCAACCACGAGGTGGTAGCCATCGCGGCCGACATGGGCCAGCGCCCGGGTGGCGATCTCGTCGGGGGAATAGGCGGCCGGTGGCTCGGTGACGACGCGAACCGGGCGACCCGCCGCGAATTCGGCCCGGCTCGTCCGCACCACATGGCCGCCACCGAGCGGATTGCGGAAGTCGTGCGGCCGGGCGTGCACGACCGTGCCGTCGCCGATGTCGACCCCGTGGTGCAGATACGTGACGGTCGACCCGGCGATCCGGTGTTCGATTTCCAGGCGATCCCCGCGCGGCATGTTTGGCAGGTCCTCCGTTGGCCGTCATCTTAGCAGGCGACCCGCTGGCTCTGATTTGACCAGTGCCCGCAGCCGGTTTAGCGTTGACGAGAGCACTCCCTCCGCACGGAACCCACCCATGATTCGCGGATTGTTCGTCCTCGCCGCCGTTTTCCTGCTGCCTGCCGTCGCCCTCGCTGCCGATCCCTACAAGGTGAAGCTCTTGCCGTTCAAGCTCGAGGCGAAGCTCGAGGGAACGTTCGAGCCGCCGCTGCTCACGGAGGTTCGGATCGAGCCCAAGGAGTGGGCCCAGTTCGTCGTCGAGTCGGCCGTGCCCCACGGCACCCGAGTGGGCAAAGGCGACGTGCTCGTCACCGTCGAGACCGACAAGATCGACGAGCGGATTCGCGACCTCGAGATGGGAGAGCGGCTGGCCGCGCTGGCCCATGGCCTGCTCGAGCGCGAGGTGCAACTGCTCGAGAAGTCCACGCCGCTCCAGCTGGAGCAGGCCCGGCGGAGCCAGCGGATCGCCGCGGAAGACCTGAAGCGGTACGAGGAGAAGGAGGCGGCGCAGGCGGCGGAACTGAACGACATGAGGCTGAAGTTCAGTCAATTCAACCGTGAAAACGCGGAGGAGGAACTGGAGCAGCTCGAAAAGATGTACGAGCAGGACGACCTCACCGAGGAATCGGAGAAGATCGTGCTCAAGCGGGCCCGGTTCGAGGCCGCAGGCGAACGCTTCTTTGAAAAGTTGGCCCGCTCCGAGCATGAGCGGGCCGTGGCGTTGGATCTGCCGAGGCGGCTGGAATCGGTCCGCCGGGCCAGCCAGGCGGCGGCCCTCGACCTCGAACAAGCCGAGGCCGCACTCCCCGTCGCCCTCGCACGCGCGAAGCTCGAGCTGGAGAAGGCCGCCAGCGACCGCCGCAAGGCAGCCGAAACCCTCGCCGAACTGAAGGCCGACCGGAAGCGGATGCCGATCACCGCGCCCACCGACGGCGTCGTCTATTACGGCCGCTGGCGGAACGGCAAGTGGACCGACGCGGACACCGCCGCCGACCGCCTCCGCGCCGGCGGTCAACTCCAGCCCCGGGAGGCCGTGATCACGATCGTTGCGCCGGGCAAGCTTGCCGTGCGGGCGGCCGTGCCCGAAAAGGATCTCGCCCGCGTGCCCGTGAAGGCCCCGGCCCGAGTGGTGCCCAAGGCGTTTCCCGATACCCGGCTCAAGGCGACGGTGCGGAGCGTATCGGCCGTGCCGGTGGGCAACGGACGGTTCGAGGCGCTGCTCGACCTCGTTGCCGAAGACCCTCGGCTGGTGGCCGGTATGGAGGCCGAGGTCCGCGTGACGGCCGAGCAGAAGGCCGACGCCCTCGCAATCCCAAAGAAGGGCCTGTTCACCGATGACCTCGACGACGACCAGCGGTTCGTCTACGTCGTGGCCGCGGGCAAGCAACCGTTGAAGCGAACGGTGGCTGTCGGCCGGTCGAACGATGAACTCGTCGAGATCACGGCCGGACTGGCGGTCGGCGAGGAGATTCTGCTCGAGAAGCCGTCGGCACCGAAGCCCGCGGAGGCGGCCAAGGCGGACGAGCCCGCGAAGACTGCCGAGGCGCCGAAGCCGGCCGATGCGGCGAAGCCCGCCGAGCCGGCGAAGGAGGCGGCTCCGACCGCGGCCGCCGCCACTGGCGATGCGAAGTGAGCACCTTCATGCCTGATGGTGCGTCGATGCAGCGGCTGGCAGGGCGTGTCGCAGGCGTCGCAGTCGTCGCAGGCGTCGCAGGCGTGCTGGCCGGATGGCTGTGCGCGGGGCGACCCGCGTGCAGCGAGGAGCTGACCGCCGACGCTCGCCGGCGGCTGCTCGCCGAAGCGGCCCCCGCGATCGCCGCCGTCGAGCCGGTGCCGCCCGAGGAACTCGCAGCGGCGATCGATCGCGGCATCGCGTTCCTGCTCGACACGCAGCGAGCGGACGGCTCCTGGGGCTCCGCCGACAACACGAAGGGGGGCGTCGACATCTACGCCCCGGCCCCGGGTGGCCACCATGCCTTCCGCTGTGCCGTGACGGCGCTCTGCGTGTCGGCCCTCATCGAGGCCGACCGTGACGAAGCCGCCGACGGCGAGGCGATCGACCGTGGCGAGAAGTGGCTGCTCGACAGGCTGCCGTCGCTCCGCCGCGCGACCCCCGACGCGCTCTACAACGTCTGGGGCCACGCCTACGGAATCGAAGCCCTGACGCTGCTCCACCGTCGCCATGCCGACGACCCCGACCGGCAGCGGCGGATCGACGCGTGCATCCGCGGCCAGATCGAGCTGCTCGAGCGGTACGAGAGCGTGGATGGTGGCTGGGGCTATTACGACTTCACGGCCGGCGCCCGTAAGCCGACGTCGAGCCCCAATAGCTTCACGACCGCGACCGTGCTGCTCGCGCTCGCCGACGCCCGCGACCTCGGCGTCGCCGTGCCAGAGAAGCTCTTCGACCGTGGCCTCGCCGCCATCCGCCGCCAGACGAAGCCCGATCGCAGCTATCTCTACGGTGAATATTTGAAATACAAGCCGGCCCATCCCGTGAACCGCCCCGGCGGGAGCCTCGGCCGGTCGCAGGCCTGCAACGCCGTGCTCCGTCGGCTCGGCGACCCCGATCTCACCGACGCTGCGATCACCGCCTGGCTGGAGCGGCTCTTTGCCCGCAACGGCTGGCTCGATCTCGGCCGCAAGAAGCCGATCCCGCACGAGAGCTGGTTCGCGGTGGCGGGCTACTTCTTTTTTTACGGCCACTTCTACGCGGCCGAGTGCATCGAGGCCCTGCCCGCAGCCGACCGGCCGCCCCTGCAGGCCAAGCTCGCCCGGATCATGCTGCCGCTCCAGGAGCCGAATGGATGCTTCTGGGATTACCCGTTTTACGACTACCACACGCAGTACGGCACCGCATTCGCCGTCCGCACGCTGGTTCGCTGCCGTCCGGCGGAATGAGCCGATGGAGCGGCCGGCCCCGAAACGGGCGATATACTTTTGGAGTTGATCCGCCGACCGGCCCCCGGGCCCGCGTCGGGCCGGCAGGGAATGCCGGCCGACGGCGAAGCGGGTGTTTTCCACGGAGTGATCCATGGCACACGGCTTCGTGACGGCACGGAAGACCCTCCAACTCGCGGTGCTCGTCTGCGGTCAGGCGGCCGCTGCTTTTCCGTCGGTCGCCGGGGCTGCGGGCCAAGCGGCCGAGGCGGTCTCCTTCAACCGCGACATCCGGCCGCTCCTGTCGGACAACTGCTTCCACTGCCACGGCCCCGACGCGAGCCACCGGCAGGCCGACCTGCGGCTCGATCTCCGCGACGAAGCCGTGGCCGCCGGGGCCATCGTGCCGGGCAAGGCGGCGGAGAGCTCGCTCGTCGAGCGGATCCGATCGACCGATGCCGATCTCGTGATGCCGCCCCCGGAGTCGCACAAAAAGCTCGATGCGACACAGCGGGACCTGCTCGCCCGCTGGATCGAAGAGGGCGCCGTCTACCAGAAGCACTGGGCCTACGATCCGCCGGTGAAGGCAGCGGTGCCGGCCGGCACGCGGGCGATCGATCATCTCGTGGGCGCCCGGCTGGCGACACTCGGCCTCGAGCCTTCCGCCGAGGCCGACCGGCGGACGCTCATCCGCCGGCTCGCCTTGGATCTCACGGGCCTGCCGCCGACCCCCGCTGACGTCGATGCGTTCGTCGACGATCCGTCGCCCGACGCCTATGAGAAGCTCGTGGAGAGACTGCTCGCCAGCCCGCACTACGGCGAGCGGATGGCGATCGGCTGGCTCGACGTCGTACGGTTTGCCGACACGATCGGCTATCACAGCGATAACCCGCGAAACGTCTGGCCCTATCGCGACTACGTCATCGCGAGCTTCAACGACAACAAGCCGTTCGACCGGTTCACGATCGAGCAGCTCGCGGGCGACCTGCTGCCCGACGCGAGCCAGGAGACCCGGGTCGCCTCGGCGTTCAACCGGCTCCTGCTCACGACGGAAGAAGGGGGCGCCCAGCCGAAGGACTACGAGGCGCGGATGCTCACCGACCGCGTGCGGGCCGTCGGCGCCGTCTGGCTCGGCCAGACCACCGGCTGCGCCGGCTGCCACGACCACAAGTTCGACCCGATCACGATGCGCGACTTCTACGCACTCGGCGCCTTCTTCGCCGACATCGAGGAGCCGGCGATCGGACGGCGGGAAGAAGGCATGGTCGTCGCCCCGCCCGACGACCTCAAGAAGCTCGCGGATCTCGACGCGGCACTTGCTGCAGCGAAGCAGAAACTCAACGCCGTCGCCCCGCAGCTCGACGCCGCCCAAACACAATGGGAGCACGACCTCGCGGCCTACGACGTGACGCTGCCGGAACTGAAGCCCGACGCGAAGGCGACGGACGCAGAGAAAAACGCGGCCGCGCAGGTGGCAGCCGCCCTGAAGAAGGAGCTTGCCAAACGCAACGGCGGCCAGCGCGAGGCGATCCGGAAATACTTCCGCTCGGTGGTCTCGCCGCAACTGTTTCGGGCCGAGCAGGATGCCTTCGCGAAGGCGGAACACGATCGCACTGCGTTCTACGACTCACTCACGAGGTGCCTCGTCACGGTGAAGAAGCCCGTGCCGGGCGTCGTCCACATCCTTCCGCGCGGCAACTGGATGGACGAGAGCGGCGAAGTGATGAAGCCGGCGTTCCCCGCCTATCTGCCGGCGCCAAAGATCGAGGACCGCGAGCCCACCCGTCTCGACCTCGCCCAGTGGCTCGTCTCCCGCGAGCACCCGCTCACGGCCCGCGTGGTGATGAACCGGCTCTGGAAGCAGTTCTTCGGCACCGGGCTCTCGAAGGTGCTCGACGACCTGGGCGCCCAGGGGGAGCCGCCGGTGCATCCGGAGCTGCTCGACTGGCTCGCCTGCGAGTTCATGGACTCGAACTGGGACGTGAAGCACATGGTCCGCACGATCGTGACGAGCGCCACCTACAAGCAGACGTCGGTCGCCCCGGCCGACCGCATCGCCGCCGATCCGGCGAACCGTGAATTGGCCCGGCAGTCGGCCTGGCGGGTCGAGGCGGAGCTCGTCCGCGACGCGGCGCTCGCCACGTCGGGCCTGCTCGTCCGCACGATCGGGGGCCCGAGCGTGAAGCCCTATCAGCCCGACGGCTACTGGGAGAACCTCAACTTCCCGGTGCGAACCTACCCGAACGACACGGGCGCAAAGCAATACCGCCGCGGGCTCTACACCTGGTGGCAACGGTCGTTTCTCCATCCGAGCATGCTTGCATTCGACGCCCCGAGCCGGGAGGAGTGTTGCGCCGAACGGACGCGGTCGAACATCCCGCAGCAGGCCCTCGCCCTGCTCAACGATCCGAGCTACGTCGAGGCCGCGCGGATGTTCGCGGCGCGGATCATGAGCGAGGGGGGGAGCTCACCGGACGAGCGGGCCGCCTGGGCCTGGCGGCAGGCCCTCCAGCGGCTGCCGCGGGTCGAGGAACTGGAAACAGTGATGCCGCTCTACCGCCGGCAGTTCGCCGCCTACCAGGCTGATCGGACCGCGGCCGACGCCCTGGCGAAGGTGGGCTTCGCCGCCGCGCCGACCGGCGTCGATTCGGCGGAGCTGGCAGCCTGGACGCACGTGGCCCGCGTGCTCCTGAACCTCCATGAAACGATCACGAGGAACTGATCATGCCGGAGAACCGCCTGCATCCCGCGCTGGCCCGCCGCGCGTTCCTCGGGAAGACGGCCCAGGGGCTCGGCGCGGTGGCCCTCGCGTCGCTGGCCGGCCCCCGGCCGGCCGCGGCCGCGCTGCTCCGGGGCGTGCTCGATCCGCTGCCGCTGCCGCAGCGGGCCAAGCGGGTGATCTGGCTGACGATGGCCGGCGGGCCGTCGCACCTGGAGACCTTCGACCATAAGCCGAAGCTCGCCGAGCTCGACGGCCAGCCGATGCCCGAGAGCCTGACGAAGGGCCAGCAGCTGGCGCAGTTGCAAGGGCAGAAGCTCGTCTGCTTCGGGCCCCAGCATCCGTTCAAGCCGATGGGCCCCAACGGCACCCACATCTGCGAGCTGTTTCCCCAGATCGGCTCGGTGCTCGGCGACATCTGCCTGATCCGGTCGATGACGACCGACGCGATCAACCACGACCCGGCCCACATGTTCATGAACACGGGCTCGCAGATCGCGGGCCGCCCGAGCATGGGCTCGTGGGTCACCTACGGCCTCGGCAGCGACGCGGTCGATCTGCCCGGCTTCGTGGTGCTCACGTCGCTGGGCAAGGGGGGCCAAAACCAGCCGATCGCCGCCCGCCAATGGTCGAGCGGATTCCTGCCCAGCCGCTACCAGGGCGTGCAGCTGCGGGGCAAGGGCGACCCGGTGCTCTACCTCGGCAATCCGGTCGGCATCACGCGGGACCGCCAGGAGCTCGACATCGCCGCCATCAACGCGCTCAACGCCCAGCACGACGCTCTGACCGGCGACCCCGAGATCGCCACACGGATCGCCCAGTATGAGATGGCCTTCGCCATGCAGGCGAGCGTGCCCGAATTGATGGACACGCAGGGAGAAAGCGCGACCACCGTCGAGCTCTACGGCTGCGAACCGGGGGACGGCTCGTTCGCCTCCAACTGCCTGCTGGCCCGCCGGCTCGCCGAGCGGGGCGTGCGGTTCATCCAGCTCTACCACAAGGACTGGGACCACCATGGTGGCGTGAAGGACGGCATCACCTACAAGGCCCAGGAGATCGACCGGGCCTGCATGGCCCTGATCACCGATCTCAAGAACCGCGGCATGCTCGACAGCACGCTCGTCGTGTGGGCGGGCGAGTTCGGCCGCACGCCCATGTCGCAGGGGGGCGACGGCCGCGATCATCACAACAAGGCGATGAGCGTGTGGCTGGCCGGCGGCGGTATCAAGGGGGGCCTCGTCTACGGCTCGACCGACGACCTCGGCTACGCGGCCGTGGAGAACGTCTGCACCGTGCACGATCTCCATGCCACGATGCTCAATCAACTCGGCATCCGCCACGACGCCTTCACCGTGAAGTTCCAGGGCCTCGACGCCAAGCTCACCGGCGTCGAAGGCGCCCGCGTGCTCACCGACATCCTCGCCTGAGCCGACCGCACTACCGGCGACGCGCCCCGCGGGACCGCATCTCAGCTTCGATGGCCCGACTCCGCGGCAAGGGTGTGAGTCCGTGGGCGAAATGCACCAGACGGGCCGTCTCCCATCCGGGATTCGAGTAGTCCTTCACGAACCGGTCGTCGGGGTAGGGAATCGCCAAGTTGTACTCTGGCCGCACATGACGCAGGAGCGTCATGTCGTTGACGTCCTCGACGTGGGGTTTGTGCTCGTCGAGATGCTCGATGATGTCGCGAAACGAGTCGAGAACCTGCGCGTAGTGATCGGGCGCGAGCAGACCCATCGCATTGGCGGCCGAGATCAGCGGCGGGGTGTTCGCGGCGAAGAAGGGCCGGGCATCCTCGGGTGTGAAGCCGAAGTTGATGACGTCGAGGTCGGCGAAGGGCAGGCCGGAGGCCGCGTAGGCCAGCCACCGCATGTAGCACATGCGGGTGTATCGCGGCTGGTTGCCGCTCAAGGCGTACAGCCAGTCGAGTCCATCGAACCACGGGTAGAGCGGATGGCTCCGCGCCGCCTCCATACCCACCCGTACGACCTGCCACCCGTGGGCGGCGAAGGACTCGGTGTGGAGCTCCAGGGTCCGCAGGATGTCGCGGCGGTATTCCCTGGCGCCATGACTCGCATCCGCACCGAAGTCGATGTCCTCGAAGAACGTGGCGATGCCGTGCGGATGAACGTTCATGGGCATATGGCCGCAACGCTGATGACCAGGGACACCACTTCTTCGTTGCCGGTTCACCGCCGCAACTCGTACTCGATCCAAAAGAGGTCGAGCAGATGAAGATCCATGCGATCCTTTATTCCAACGGCGCCGGCTGATCGCCGAGGTACGCTGGCAGGTTGGCCGCACACCACTCGCGGTACGCCCGCGTGCGAGGGAAAACCCGCGTGCGAGGGAAGCGTGGCCACGGTGTACCAAGATTACTCGATCGGGCACACCTAGCGGAATGTAGATAAACAGCGGGGCGATCGGTGGAGTCCGCTTCGTTATCACCGCCCGACGTCGAGGCACGTGAGCGTGGTGTCGTCGCGGAGATAGAGGCGACCGGCCGCGAGGGCCGGCAGCGCCCGCAGCGTGCCGGGGAGCGGCCGGCACCGAGCGAGCACGTCGAGACCGGCGGGCGTGCCCCGCAGGAGCATGAGTTCGCCGTCGGTCTTCGCCGCGACCAGTTTGCCGTCGGCGGCGAGGAGCGTGCCGTAGCCGAAGCCGCGCTCCCGCCACACCTCGCGGCCGCCGGCGGACTCGACGCAGACGAGGTCGGCGGGCGGGACGTCGTCGCGGCCGTCGATGCCGTAGAGATGGCCGCCGGATACGATCGGCGTGCAGTACTGCGAGGCGAGCGGGCCCGCCCCCTCCCACTTCGGCGTGGCCGCACTGCGATCAAAGTCGGCACACACGCAGCCGATGCCGTAGGCGGCCGTAACGAACAGCCGGCCGGCCGCGGGCACGACCGGCGTGGCGGCGTTGACCGTGGGCCCGCGCTGGCCGAAGGGAAACCGCCAGCGGAGGTCGCCGGTGGCGGCATCGAGGAGCAGGCAGGCGTATCGCGTGACGATGAGCACGTGCGGCTCACCCCCCGCAGCCACCCGCACCGGGGCCGCATAGCTCGCCGGCTCGGCCGTCGCCCGCCACACCGGCTCCCCTGTCGCCAGTGCGAAGGCGACGACGCCTGCCTCCTGCTTCGCTCCGCCGACGTTCACGATCACGTGATCGCCCACGACGAGCGGCGTCGATCCGGCGCCGAAGTAGCCTTCCTGGGCGCCGAACTCCCGGTGCGTCTCCCGCATCCAGAGCCGCGCTCCCGTGGCCACGTCGAGGCAGGCGAGCACGCCCTGGGCGCCGAACACGACCACGCGGTTACCATGGATCACCGGCACGCAGAGCGGTCCGCCGCCGCCGCCGACCTGCGGCATGAATCTCGTGGGGTGGTCGGCCTTCCACAGTGGCTTTCCGGTCTCGGCATCGATCGCCTCCACCACCTCGCGATCGGCCAGCCGGTGAAAGAGGATCGCTCGGCCGGCGGCGACGGCGACTCCCGCATAGCCGGCGCCGACGTTCCGCCGCCACACCTCGCGCGGACCTGCAGCCGGCCAGCGGTCGGCCAGCCGCTCATCGGCGGCCGCGATGCCGTTCCGCTCGGGCCCGAGGATCTGGGGCCAGTCTCCGGCAGGACACGAGGATAGTGGAGCGAGCAACGCCAGCGCCGCCAGGATGGCGTGTCGCATGTCAGCCCCCCTGGGACCGTTGGCGGAAATACTTGAAGCCCGGCACGAAGAAGCAGGCACCGCTCACGAGGCCGAACACGATGTGCTGGTAATCGGGCACGAGGCACATGACCAGCGCCGTGGCGAAGAGCACGGCCGCCTGGATGTAGAAGGCGCCCGACAGCACGCCCGCCTTGGCGAAGAAGACGGCGCCGGCGATGAGGGCGAGCACGGGCGAGAGCCGGAGCGGCTCGAGCCCGAGCAGGGCCTCGACCCAGAAGAGCAGCACGCTGGCGATCACGCTCGCCCCCCAGATGTGGGCGATCTGCCGCTCGACGGCGGTCACGGGCCCGTTCCGGTGCCGCAGCGCCCAGAAGATCGGCGCCCAGAGGGCGAGTCCGCCGCCCCAGAGCAGGAGGTAGGTGGCCCGCGTGCCCCCCCGCCAGGCCAGCACGTCGGTGGTGACGCAGAGCGCCAAAATCACTACGGAATGCCACATCCACAAGAGGCCCCAGTTCTCGAGCACGACGGCGTGGTGCGTCTCGCGGAAGAGACGCGTGGCGACGTCCACGAGCCCACCACGGCGGGCGGCCACCGGCTCCCCGGCGAGATAGGCCCGCAGATCGATGGCGAGCGCGGCGGCCGATTCGTAGCGAAGGTCCTGCGGCTTCTGCAGGGTCTTGAGGGCGATCATCTCCAGGTCGCGATCGACCTGGGGGCTGATCGACCGCGGCAGGGGCGGATCGGCCTCGAGCACCGCCAGGAGCGTGTCCATCGGGTTCGAGGCCTGAAACGGCGGCCGACCCGTGAGCACCTGATAGAGGATCGCGCCCAGGCTCCAGACGTCGCTCGCCGGTCCCACGTCGCCCCGGCTGCCGGCGGCCTGTTCGGGCGACATGTAGCAGGGGGTGCCGAGGATGGCGCCGGTGTGCGTGACCGACTCGCCCGCCTCGAGCCGTTTTGCGAGCCCGAAGTCCGACACCCGCGGCTCGCCGGCGGCGTCGATCAGGATGTTCGACGGCTTGAGATCGCGATGGAGCACGCCCCGGGCATGGGCCGCCTGAACGGCCTCCGCCACCTTCGCCAGGAGTTCCGCGGCTTCGCGGGGCGGGAGCGGTCCCTCCGCGAGCCGCTTCGCGAGCGTGGTCCCCTCGATGAACTGCATCGAATAGAAGGGGTGGCCGTCATGCTCGCCCACCTCGAAGATCGACACGATGCCCGCATGGTCGAGCTGCGCGGCGGCCTCGGCCTCGCTGCGAAAGCGGGCGAGGTCGGCCGGCCCGGCGAGATCTCGGCGCAGCAGCATCTTGATCGCGACGGTGCGGCCGAGGCTCTTTTGCACCGCGCGGTAGACGATGCCCATGCCGCCGCGGCCGAGCTCCTCGACCAGCTCGTAGTCGCCGAACGTCGCGGGCAGCGGCGTGCTGCCCGGGATGAACGAGCCCGTGGGCAGGGCGGTCGACGCGACGTCGACCAGCGCCACGGCACCGGCACGCGGGCCGTCGGGCTCGAAGATCGTCGACTGTTCGGCGACGGCGTCGGCCATCGACATCACCGCGAACAACTCACGGAGCTGCGGCGCGATGTCGGGATGCGACCGCGTCATGTCCTCGAGCGCCGTGTGAGCGGCGATGCCCTGTGTCTCCGACAGCGATTCGACGAGCGCCGCCAGCCGCTCCTCCTGCACGGGAGTCAATGGGGCATCGGCGGCACGGGAGTGGTCGGTCGTCGGCATGGGCCAGGACTCGAAGATTTAGGAAACTATCGAATGGTAGATCGCACAAGGTGTTCGTGTAGCCTCATCTCGAACCACGACAGGGGAGGCGAGGGGATCGGCAAACGCTCGAGGAGCCCTGGGCCGCCGCGGCCCACAGCGACGAGACTTTTGCCATCCCCGAGCCGGCGTTCGGGCACGGGATCCCTCACGACTCCAGCAGTGCACGCAGCCGCCGCATCGCGCGAAGATACCGCATGCCCGCCGCGGGCTTCGACAGGCCGAGAGCCTCGGCGGCCTCGGCGGTCGAGAGATGCTCGAAGTGCTTGAGCAGCACGATCTGGCGGTCACCCTCCTCCAGTTGCTCGACGGCGGCTGCGAACCGCCGCTCGAGTTCGTGCCAGGTGGCGGCGGCGGCAGGCGTGAGTTCGCGATCGGTGAGCTGGGCGGCCGGTCCGCCCTGCGAGCGGTCTCCGTCGTCGCCGGTCGCGAGCGGCACCTCGCGATCGAGACTGCGGCTGGCGGCCACGCGATGGCGGCGGTGGGCGTCGATGAGGCGGTCGCGGGCCATGTGCCGCAGCCAGAGCTGAAACGGCATCGTGGGGTTGGCGAGATAATCACCGAGGCGCCGGTTGGCCTCGAGGAGCACGTCCTGGACGATGTCGCTGGCGTCGACCCGCCGCTGCACGACGCGATCCATCCGCCTGTCGATCATCCGGCGGATCGCCGTGCGGTGCCGCTCGAGCAGGCCGTCGATGGCGGACCGGTCACCCCGGCGCACCCGTTCCAAGAGCGCGAGGGTCGGATGCGGCTCCACGGGAACCGCAGGCCGTCCGGAGGAGTCGGGGAGGGGCGTCATGGACCTTCCATCGTACCAACGTGTCGCCCATTCGGCGGCGACCTTGCCGTGGATGACGGTCGTAGCGGCGGTGCCGAAGTGCGGCGGCAAAACCGGCCAGAAATTCCGTCCGCCCGCCTGCCAGCTTTTTGCCCGCCGCCAAACCGTGATCCATAATCGCGGGCGGTTGACGGAGAAACCGCTGGCAGCCGCGACAGTGTGCGGCCTTTCGGAAACGGATTGCCCACGTGACTGGCGGCTGGACACAGGCGTCGCTCGAGCGTGCGAAACGAGCACTGACCGTGCTCTGTTCGCTTGCCCTCTTCGTCGGCATCGCCGCGAGTCGCCCCGCCGCCGCCGAGCCGCCGCTGCACTGGGGACCGTCGGCCCCCCAGGCCTCCCACGCCGACGATCTCGCCTCGCGGGCGGAGACGCTCGTTCACCAGGGGCGGTGGTCCGACGTGGTGAGCATGTGCGAGGTGGCCGCCCGCAAGGGCGTGCTGTCGCCGTCACTGCGACATCAATACGACCTGGCGAAGCTGCACTGCGACATCGCCCGTCGGCATGCCGAGCCGGCGTTTCGCCGGCAGCTGCAGGCGCTCTCCGAAGCCGACGCCCGGCGGGTCTACGCCGAGGTGCTCACGCGGATCGCCTCCCACCATGTCGATGCCCCCGATTTCGCGAGGCTCTCCAGCCGGGGCCGGCTGGCGGTCGATATCGCGATCGACGACGAAGCCTTCGTGGCCCTCCACGCCACCCAGGCCACGCCGGAACGCCGGTCGCTGTACCGCGAGCAGATTTCGCGGCTCGCCACGGCCCGGCCCGTGGCCTCGCAGGCCGACGCCGAGACGATCGCGGCCTGGGTCGCTCGCACGGCCCACTCGCTGCTCGGCATCGAGCCGTCCGTCACGCTGATGGAGATGGCTGCGGCGGCCGTCGGTGGGCTCGACGAGTACTCCGCGTTTCTCACGAACGGCCAGCTCGACGACCTCTACGCCCAGATCGAGGGCCGCTTCGTGGGCCTCGGCGTCGAGCTTAAGACGGCCAGCGACGGGCTGCTCGTCGTGCATGTGATTCCCGGCAGCCCCGCCGAACGGGCCGGCATTCGCGCCGGTGATCATCTCGTGGGCGTCGGTGGCCGTTCGATCGGCGGCATGAGCGTCGAACAGGCCGCACAACTCCTGCAAGGCCCGGAGGGCTCGCTCGTCACGCTCGCCATCCTGCGGGCTCCGGCCCCGGCCCGCGCGGTCACCGTTCGCCGCGAGCATGTCGACGTGCCGAGCGTCGAGGACGTGAAGATCCTCGATCGCACCGCCGGTATCGGCTACTTCAAGCTCACGACGTTCCAGAAGACGACGGCGGCCGACGTCGAGACGGCGCTGCGGCGGCTCGACGCGGCGGGCATGCGGTCGCTGGTCATCGACCTGCGAGGCAACCCGGGCGGCCTGCTCTCGGCGGCCGTCGACACGGCCGACATCTTCTTGGAGCGGGGCCTCGTCGTCGCCACCCGCGGCCGCAGCCCGGATGAGGATTTCAACTACTCTGCCGGTCGGCCCGGCACCTGGCGCGTGCCGCTCGTGGTGCTCATCGACGGCGACTCGGCCAGCTCGAGCGAGATCTTCGCCGGCGCGATCCGGGACCACGCCCGCGGTCGGATCGTCGGCGCCCGCAGCTACGGCAAGGGCTCCATTCAGGGCATCTTCCCGCTCGAGTCGGCCGGCGTGGGCATGCGGCTGACGACGGCCAAGTTCTTCTCGCCGAAGGGCCTTCCTTACAGTGGCGTCGGCGTCGAGCCCGATCTCGCGGTGCAGACCGTCGCCCGCCCGGTGGACGGAGTGGTCATCCAGCCGGCCGACGATGCCCCCCTCGCCGCCGCCACCGAGGCCGCCCGCAGCCTCGCACCCCGGCAGGCCACGAAGCCCGCCCCGCGCACCACCGCCAGCCGGTGAGCGGGGGTCGGACGTGCGAACCAAAACGCCGTGAGGGGCTGCCCGTGCCCCGGGAGCCGGCGTATGCCGCCGAGCGTAGCCAGGATGGCGGAGCGAAGGCGGCATCCGAGCGAGCGAAGAACAGGATGTTCGTAGCGAGCGTCCGGCGACGGGCCATGGGCAGCCCCGAACCCACGCCACAGGAGGTTAACCCCGCCGAAGAGATAGAGAGGCCTGCGGTATTCAGGCCGTGTGCCGCATGCGGAGCATGCGGACTACGGGTTCAGCCTGTAACGAACCCGCGCCGCCGCCGTTATCCTGCCGGAAGCCCGGAATCCGCCCGAGGAGCGAACCATGGAGGCGAGCCGCGATCCCTGCCAGTGGATCCTCGAGGCGGTCGATGCGCACGAGCTGCCACTGCTTCGCTATGCGAGACGGCTGCTCGGTGATCTCGATCTCGCCCGGGACGCCGTGCAGCATGCGTTCGTGCAACTGTGCGAGCAGCGGCACGACCGGCTCGACGGCCGCGTCGCCCCGTGGCTCTACCGGGTCTGCCGCAACAAAGCCCTCGATCATTTGCGGCGGGCAGGTCGTGAGCGGGCCCTCGTCGATGCCGAGCCCGAGGCACAGCCACATGGTCCGTCCCAGCCTGACCACCGCGAGCCCGATCCGGCCTCGTCGGCCGAGCGACGCGACCTTACCTCGCATGTCCGTGCGCTGCTCCTGCTGCTGCCGGCGCCACAGCGGGAGACGATCGATCTCTGGTGCGAGGGGCTGACCTACCGAGAGATCGCGGAGATCACCGGTCGCCAGGAGGGGCATGTGCGGGTGCTCGCCCATCGGGGTCTCTCCGCCCTTCGCAGCCATCCCCGGGTCCGAACCATGCTCGATGCGTCCGAGTGCCACGAGACCTCCCAAAGAGAACGAGACCGACGATGAGCACGAATCATCCAGCGGATCGGATTGCGGAAGAGAAGGCGGCACGGCTGACGGCCCACGCCCTCGACCAGCTCGAGGGCCGCGAACGGGACGAGGTGGCAGCGTCGCTCGTCGTGCCGGACGCCACCGAGCCAAGGCGGACCGTGGCCGAGACGCGTTCGCTCGCCGAGGCCCTCCGCCAGGCACGCGATGAGGAACTGCAGCGGTCGGAGGCGCCGCCGCGATCACAGGACCTGCGGCGGAGCATCGTCGCGAAGCTTGCGGCGGATCCCCTGCCGCTGGCGCCGATGCCATCAGCCCGGCGCCGCAGGCCGTGGGGGCTCTTCGCCGTCGTCGGTTCGCTCGCCGCGGGCGTGCTCGTCGCCGTGACGCTGCCCATGCTCCGCGAATCCTTCCAGCAGAGTGAATTCGAGGGATCCGGCGGTGCAGCCACCCGTCAGGTCGCGCAGGCCACGGGTGCGGCACACGCACGTGTGGCACCCGCCGAGAAGCAACTCGTTGCATCGGCTGACCACCCGACCTCCGAAGCAGCGAAAGCCAGTCGCGAGGAAAAGGCGTCTCAATCGCTCACAGTTGCCAGCCCCCCGCCTCCGTCCGCCCGCGCGGAGGCCAGCCCTGCGGCAGCCGGATTTGCAGCTGCAGCTCCGGACCTGCGCATGGCCAGGGATCAGCTCGCGCCGCGGCCGGAACCCGTGAACCGCGAGCGATATGCCCGATTCGAGGAGAACCGCGACCGGGCCGTGGCCGACGAGCCGCTCTCCACGTTCTCGATCGACGTGGATACGGCATCGTATGCCAACGTGCGGCGGTTCCTGTCGGCCGGACGCCTGCCTCCGCGGGACGCGGTGCGGATCGAGGAACTGGTCAATTACTTCCGCTACGACGACCCGCAGCCGGACGGTGACGACCCGTTCGCCGTCTCGCTGGAGGCGACCGCCTGCCCGTGGCGCGAGGGCCGGCTGCTCGTCCGCGTCGCCATTCGGGGGCGCGACATCGAGCGAGCCCACCGGCCGGCCGGAAACCTCGTCTTCCTCATCGATGTCTCGGGGTCGATGCAGCAGCCCGACAAGCTGCCGCTCGTGAAGCAGGCGCTGGGGATGCTCGTCGAGGAGCTCACCGAGAATGACCGTGTCTCGATCGTCACCTATGCCGGAAACGCAGGGCTCGTGCTGCCGCCGACCACCGGTGACCAAAAGCAGACGATCCTCGCGGCGATCGAGGGGCTCTCGGCCGGCGGCTCCACGCACGGCAGCGCCGGGATCGCGCTGGCCTACGAGCAGGCGGCGGAGCACTTCGTCGAGGGGGGGGCGAACCGGGTGATCCTGGCGACCGACGGTGATCTGAACGTCGGCGTCACGAGCGACGCGGCCCTCGTGGACCTTATCACGCAGAAGGCGGCTGGCGGCACGTTCCTCACGGTGCTCGGCTTCGGCCAGGGCAATCTGCAGGACGAAAAAATGGAGAAGCTCGCCGACAACGGAAACGGGGTGTACGCCTTCATTGACGGCGTCCGCGAGGCCCGCAAGGTGCTGGTCGAGCAGCTCACCGGCTCCACGATCACGATCGCCAAGGACGTGAAGATCCAGGTGGAGTTCAACCCGGCCCTCGTCGCGTCGTATCGGCTCGTTGGCTACGAGAATCGCCTGCTCGCGAACAGCGACTTCCGGAACGACCGGAAGGACGCCGGCGAGATCGGCGCCGGCCACACGGTGACCGCCCTCTACGAGATCGTGCCGGTCGGCGTGGTCGCTACCGAGGGCACTGGCGGTGCCGAGCCGCTCAAGTACCAGGAGCAGCCCAAACCCGCATCCACGGCCGCCGCAACGCCGACGCTCGTGCCGAGCGCCGAGCTGCTCACCGTGAAGCTGCGGTTCAAAGCGCCCGATGGTGATACGAGCATGCTCCGCGAATACCCGCTGGCCGACCGCGGCGCCGCCTTCGACGCCGCCTCCGCCGACCTGCGGTTCGCCGCAGCCGTCGCCGCCTTCGGCATGATCCTGCGGGGCGGCGACCACGCGGGCAGCTTCTCGCTCGACGACGTCGCCCGGATCGCCGGCCGAGCACTCGGCCGCGACGACGGGGGCTACCGGGCCGAGTTTCTGGACCTCGTGCGCAAGGCTGCGGAACTCCAGGGCCGACGGGTGCCAACCAACACACCGTGAGGGGCTGGCCGTCACTGTAGGCTTGTTGCTCCGCAACGGGCTGCCCGTCACGGAGTGACGGGCCTACGAGAAGCGGGAAGCCGGTCGGGGGTCGCGCGCAGCCGCCGGTGCATCGTGCGGACCAAAAAGCTGCCTATCCCGAGCGAGAAGTGAACTCGCACGATCCGCCGGCGGCGAGCACGTGCCCCCGGCCGGCGGCGCGGCTGAGCGGACTACGGTGGTTTCGCCGCCAGCGGCCGCTACTTGAACTGCCCCACGGGGGCGGCTAGTCTGCAAGGCAGTCGGTCGTCCGCGTGTGCCCGCCGTTGAAATTCTTCTTCTGGCTGCGGTGGGCACTGGCGCATTCGCGCCGGCACCGTGATCGGTTCGCGCTCTTTTTCTGCGCGGGCCGGCTGCGGTAGCAGTCTGTTTGTGCGTCCCTTTCAGCAGCCACACCCGGGAAACCTAGAAGAAGGACCTTGCCATGACCACCGCCCGCGCCAGCGCCGTCGCCGCCATTAACAACTACAAGTCGAACGGACAGGCCTGGAACTTCCGGGAAACGCCGACCAGCGAGATCTTCGGCGCCAACGTCTTCAGCGATGCCGTGATGAAGGATCGGCTGCCGAAGAGCGTCTACAAGGCGCTGCAGGCGACGATCAAGCAGGGTAAGCCGGTCGACCCGGGCATCGCCGACGCGGTGGCGCTGGCCATGAAGGATTGGGCGATTGAAAAGGGGGCCACCCACTACGCCCACGTCTTCTATCCGCTCACCGGCCTCACCGCCGAGAAGCACGACAGCTTTCTCACGCCCACCGGCGACGGCGATGCGATCGCCGAGTTCTCCGGCAAGGAGTTGATCCAGGGCGAGCCCGACGCCTCGAGCTTCCCGTCGGGCGGTCTCCGCGCCACGTTCGAGGCCCGCGGCTACACCGCCTGGGATCCGACGAGTCCCGCCTACATCCTCGACAACCCCAACGGCACCACGCTCTGCATTCCCACGGCCTTCTGCTCGTGGACGGGCGAGGCGCTCGACAAGAAGACGCCGCTGCTGCGGTCGATGCAGGCCGTTGACAAGCAGGCCCGGCGCGTGCTCACGCTCTTCGGCCACAAGGACGTCGGCCAGGTGTCGGCCTCCTGCGGCCCAGAGCAGGAATACTTCCTCATCGATCGGAACTTCTACTTCGCCCGGCCCGACCTCGTGATGGCCGGCCGCACCCTCTTCGGCGCCAAGCCGCCGAAGGGCCAGGAGTTCGAGGATCAGTACTTCGGCGCCATTCCGGAGCGGGTGCTGGCATTCATGCTTGAGGCCGAGCGGGAGCTGTTCAAGCTCGGCGTGCCGGTGAAGACCCGGCATAACGAGGTGGCCCCCAGTCAGTACGAGATCGCGCCGCTCTACGAGAATGCGAACATCGCGACGGATCATCAGCAGTCGATCATGCAGATGCTCACGCGGGTGGCGCAGAAGTATGGCATGGCCTGCCTGCTCCATGAGAAGCCCTTCGCCGGCATCAACGGCTCGGGCAAGCACGTCAACTGGTCGCTCGGCTGCCGGCTCGGCAACCTCCTGGAGCCGGGTGAGACGCCGCACGCCAACATGCAGTTCCTCGTGTTCTGCGCCGCCGTCATCCGGGCGGTGCACCTGCACGGCGACCTGCTGCGGGCGGTGGTGGCTTCGAGCGCCAACGACCACCGGCTGGGCGCCAACGAGGCCCCCCCGGCGATCATCTCGATCTTCCTCGGCGATCAGCTCGCCGACATCTTCGAGCAGATCGAGAAGGGCAAGGCCACAAGCTCGAAGTCGTCCGGCACGCTCACCGTCGGCGTCGACACGCTGCCGGGGCTGCCCAAGCACGCGGGCGACCGCAACCGCACGAGCCCGTTCGCCTTCACTGGCAACAAGTTCGAGTTCCGGGCGGTCGGATCGAGCCAGTCGATCGCCGGGCCGCTCGTGACCCTCAACACGATCATGGCCGAGAGCCTCGACTACGTGGCCACGGAGCTGGAGAAGGCGACCGGTGGCGACCAGTCGAAGCTGGCCGGCGCCGTCGAGAAGCTGCTCCAGAAGATCGTGTCGGAGCACAAGGCGGTGATCTTCAACGGCAACGGCTACTCGCAGGAGTGGCACGACGAGGCCAAGAAGCGGGGCCTGCCGAACCTGCGGGCCACGCCCGAGGCACTCGACGCCCTCGTCGCCCCGAAGAACGTCGCCTTGTTCGAGAAGTACGGCGTGCTTTCAGAGCGGGAAGTCCGCAGCCGCTACGACATCTACATGGAACGCTACTGCAAGGACATCAACACCGAGGCCTCCTCGGCCCTGCAGATCGCCAAGACGATGATCCTGCCGGCCGGCTACCGCTACCAGGGCGAGTTGGTCGACACGGCGACGAAGCTCAAGAGCCTGGGACAGCCGGCGCAGATCGGCACGCTCGACAAGCTGTCCGCGCTCGTCGGCACCTTCGAGGGCAGGATCGAGGCCCTCGAGAAGGCTCTCGGCCACCATGGCGCCGCCGACCTGCGGGCCGAGGTGAAGCACTTCCATGACGACGTCATCCCGGCCATGGTGGCCCTCCGTGAGACGGCCGACCAGATGGAGATGATCCTGCCCGACGACCTCTGGCCGCTGCCGACCTACCGCGAGATGCTGTTCATCAAGTGAGCGATCCCGACCTCGCCGGGGCGATCACAGCCGCGTGCACCCGCCTCGGCATCGAGGTTCCCGCCGCGTCAGTGCCGAGGCTCGCCGCGTATGCGGCGAGCCTTTGGTCTTGGAACGAGCGGATCAACCTCACGCGGCACACCGACGCCGAGACGTTCGTGGCCCGCGACGTCGGTGACGCCGCGGCGATCGCCCCGCACCTCGCGGTAGGCGAGCGGGTGCTCGACGTGGGCACCGGCGGCGGCGTGCCGGGCGTGATCCTCGCGATCCTGCGGCCCGATCTCCGCGTCGAACTCTGCGACAGCGTGGGCAAGAAGGCCCGGGCCGTGGCCGAGATCGTGAAAGCGGCAGGGATCAAGGTGCCGGTCCATGAAGGTGCCGCCCAGCAGTTCGTGGCGGCACGGTGCTCGGGCGCCGACCGGTTCGACACGCTCGTCGTGCGGGCGGTGGCGCCGCTCGGCAAACTGCTCGGTTGGTTCGAGCCGATCGCAGCCTCGTATGGCCGCATGCTCGTCGTGAAGGGACCACGGTGGGAAGAGGAGAAGGCCTCCGCCCGGCTCGAGGGCCGGGGCAAGAAGGTGACGATCCGTCGCATCGCCTCCTGGCGGACCGCCGGCCGCGACCACGACAGCGTGCTCCTTGAGATTCGCCGCCGCATCGACGCGACGTAGGCCCGTCACTCCTCGACGGGCTGCCCGTTGCGGAGCAAAGGGCCTCCGGGAGCCTACAGATTCATCCCGAGATATCCGCCGGCGGCGTCGCTGGCGGCCTGCTCGCGGGCCAGCCGCTCGAGCGCCCGGGAGAGGTCGCCGGCGGCGATGTAGCGGTCGAACTCGGCCTCGATGGCATGCTTCACCGAGAGTTCGAGCCACTTGACCGCCGGCTGGGTCAGCCAGTCGCAGGTCTCGAGGGCGAGCGTGATCTCGAGGTCGCTGCCGATCGTCCTGGCGTCAGTTTCGTCGGTGAGCAGCGTGCCCTCGAACGTGAACCGCACCCAGCCGTTGTCGGGCTCGTTGGTGAACCGAAACGTGCAACTGCCCCCGGTGAGATAATAGGTGTTTCGCGTGCCGTGCCGGCCCACCGCCCGCTGCATCCGCTCGAGGCGGCGACGGTAGACGGGCGACGCATCGAGCGGGATGTCGAGCCGCGGCACGCTGCGGAGCGGCGTGCACTCGAATGAGATCGCCACGGCGGGCAGAATGTCGGGATCAGACATGACACTCGAAGTCTACACCGTGGTGCGGAAAGCGGCAGCGGTTGCGCTGCTCGTGGTCGCGGGCTGCGGCCAGCCGGCGGCTCCCGGCCCGCGGCTCGCCGAGACCCGTCGGCTGATGGGCGTGCCCTGGACGATCACCGTCTGTGCCGCCGACGAGGCGCTCGGCCGTGGCGCGATCGCCGCAGGGTTCGCCGAAATCGAGCGGCTGGAGCGGATCCTCTCCGACTACGCCCTGGAGAGCGAGCTCTCCAGGCTCTCGGCAGCCGCACCGATGGCCGTGGCCCTGCCCGTGAGCGGCGACCTCTGGCGGGTGCTCGAACAGGCCGTGGCCCTGCGCGACCGAACCGATGGCGGCTTCGACCCGGCCGTCGGCAGACTGACGACGCTCTGGCGACAGGCCCGCCGCGCGGAGCGGCTGCCCGTCGGTGAGAAACTCGAGGCGGCCCGGGCCACCACGGGAGCCGACGCCCTCGTGCTCGAACCCAGCACCCGCGGCGTGCGGCTGCCGAAGCCGGGCACCCGGCTCGACCTCGGCGGAATCGGCATGGGCTACGCGGCCGACCGGGCCCTCGAGGTGCTCGACCGGCACGGGATCACGGCGGCGATGATCGATGCCTCCGGTGACATCGTCGTGTCGGGACCGCCCGCCGGGGCGGATGGCTGGAGGATCGCGCTCGACCCGCTCGGACGCGGCGGCACCGACGGCGAGACGATCATGCTCGTGCGTGCCGCCGTGACGACCTCAGGGGATGCCTATCAGGCGGTGGAGATCGACGGCCGCCGTTACAGCCACATCGTCGATCCCCGCACCGGCCTGGGCGTGGCCGGCCCTGCCGCGGTCACCGTGATCGCCCCCGACTGCACGACCGCCGACTCCCTCGCCACGGCGGCCAGCGTGCTCGGGCCCGAGCGGGGCCTCGCCCTCGTCGCCACCACGCCCGGCTGTGCGGCCAGATTCACATGGTGGGACGGCGATTCGACGCGGATCGCCACCACGCCATCCTGGCCTACCCATCCTGCCACGTCACCGGCCACGTCGACGCGACCGTGACGATTCCTCCAAGTTTGACGGTTGGGGGGTCGATACCACATGTGCTGCCGCTGCGCCCGGGTGAATCGGTTCACCATGGCGTCGGGGGGCACCGTGGTGGGCACTGCCGTCGTTCGGACGGCCGGCTCTCCTCGGCGCAGCGGCGGCACTTTTGCTTGAGCGTATTCCGACACCACCGACGCACTCACCAGCCGGACCCCCGCCGTGCCACGCCTCGCCCGACAACTCTGGGTGGCTCTGACGAGCATCACGCTCGTGGCCAGCGGGTGCGCGCCGCGGCAGCCGTTCTACTTCTTCGAAGACGGCGACCTCTCGCACTACGTGGGAGCGATCCAGAAGCTCGAGTACCCCGATGCCACGCAGGAGCCGCTCGACGAGGCTGCCGGCGCCGTCGAGCCGCTGACGCTCTCGAACCCCAACTTCGACAACATCTGGGAACTGTCGCTCGAGGAGGCGGTCCGCACGGCCCTCGAGAACGGCAAGATTCTCCGCAACCTCGGCGGCCGGTTCGCCAGCTTCGGCGGCCCGCGGCCGCAGACGGGCGAGCCGCCCGTGTCGCTGCTCACCGCCCCGCAGCTGACGCCCAGTATCTACGATCCGGCGATCGTCGAGACCGATCCCTTCCGCGGCGTGGAGAGCGCCCTGGCGCTCTTCGATGCCCAGCTCTCCAGCTCGCTGACCTGGGAGCGACTCAATCGGCCGCAGAACGTCGGTGGTCAGTTCACCGCCCTGTTCCAGCAGCAATTGCTCGGTGATCAAGGCAATTGGACGACCGGCCTGACGAAGCGGACGGCCACCGGTGCCACCTGGGGCTTCAACAACTCGACGATCTACGACAACAACAACAACCCGACCCGGCAAAACAACGGCCTTCCCATCACGGACCCCAATTTCAAGGTCCTCGTGCCGTCGACCTGGACGACGAACTACGACTTCACGTTCAATCAGCCGCTGCTCCAGGGGGCGGGCACCACCTACAACCGGATCGCCGGCCCCGACTTCTTCGACAACCTCTACGGCCGGCCGAACTTCCGCGGCGTACTCCTGGCCCGGATCAACGCCGACATCTCGCTGGCCGACTTCGAGGCGGGCGTCCGCAACCTCGTGAGCGACACCGAACAGAGCTACTGGGAGCTCTACTTCGCCTACCGCAACCTCGAGGCCCGCAAGGCGGGCCGTGACAGCTCGCTCGAGGCCTGGCGGAAAGTCCACGCACTCTACGTCGAGCAGTCCCGTGGCGGCGAGGCCGACAAGGAAGCCCAGGCCCGGGAGCAGTATTTCTTCTTCCGCGGCGAGGTGGAGAACGCCCTCACCGACGTCTACCGCTGCGAGAACCGCCTGCGCTACATGATGGGCATCTCGGCCAGCGACGGCCGGCTCATCCGCCCGTCCGACGAGCCCACCACCGCCCGCATCTCGTTCGATTGGCAGCAGTCGCTCGTGGAGGCGCTCTCGCGGTCGGCGGAGCTCCGCAAGCAGAAGTGGGTCGTCAAGCAGCGGGAGCTCGAACTCACCGCCGCCAAGAACCTGATCCTGCCCCGGCTCGACCTCGTGGGCCGCTGGCGGTTCCTCGGCATGGGCCAGGACCTGCTCAACCAGAACTACCAGGCCTATGGAGCCGATGGTGACGATCCCCTCGTCGGCACCGACGCCTACTCGACGCTCTTCAGCGGCAAGTTCCAGGAATGGCAGGCGGGAGCCCAGTTCCTCATGCCGCTCGGCTTCCGCCGCGAGCTGGCCACCGTCCGCCATCACCAGCTCCAGCTCTCCCGTGAGCGGGCCCGGCTTCAGGACGAGGAACTCGAGGCCTCTCACGCCCTCGTCGAGGCCGTCCGCAACGTCGACACGAACTTCGCCCTCGCCCAGACCAACTTCAACCGCCGCGTGGCCGCAGAGCGGCAGGTCGAGGCGGTGCAGGCCGCGTACGACGCGGGCACCGTCACGCTCGACCAGCTTCTCGACGCCCAACGGCGCCGGGCGGAGGCCGAGAGCGGCTACTATCGCGCCCTCGTCGACTACAACCGCTCGATCTCGCAGCTTCATTACCGCAAGGGCTCGCTGCTCGAATACAACGGCGTGTTCCTTGCGGAGGGGCCGTGGCCCGGCAAGGCCTACTTCGACGCCCATCGCCGGGCCCGCCAGCGGGACGCGAGTCTGTACCTCGACTACGGCCACTCACGGCCGGGCGTGTTCAGCCGCGGCGCGATCTCGCAGAACTTCGAGGCCCTCGGCGCCGACGCCCGGGCGATGCAGCTGCCCCCGCGGGATCCGGCCACCCGCGAGGAGCCACTGCTCCCCGCGAGCCCGGCGACACCGGCCCCCGAGCTCCTGCCCACGCCGGCCGCCGGCTGATGCTACCGCTCCGGCTCGACGAGGCCCTGCTCGTCGAGCCACGACTTCATGGCCTTGCCCTGGTTCATCATAATCGCCACCGCCCGCCACTGCCGCTCGCTCAACTGCTCGCGGATCGGCACGGGATCGACCCGTGACAACTGGTGGTAGACGAGCATCTTCTTCGCATGCTCTTCCGGCCGGCCCGGAGCCCCGTCGAGCACGAGCCGGGGCTCGGCAGCCAGGAGCAGCCGCTCGATGACGCCATGCTGTGCCTCGTTGAGGCCGAGCGTGCCGTCCATCTTCAGGAGCTCCGCCGCCACGATCGCCCGCCAGCGGAACGCCCGCCGCTCCTGCGCTTCGCGGGCGAGATCGGCCTGCTGCCGTTCATCGAGCATCTCGCCCAACAGGTCGCTGAAGAGCGAGTCCTTGCCGAAGGCCTGCTGGAGCTGCGTTCGGCAGCGCTGGATGTCCTGCTGAAACTCCTGCCACTTCCGCTGACCGGCGGGCTCGTCGAGCTTGACCGTGACGGCCGCGTAGCGGGCCCGGGTGGCGTCGATCTCCGCGGCGATCCGGCGGGCATCCGACTCCAGGGCCAGCTGCAGCCGCGTCCGTTGGTCGGCAGAGAGGCGACTCGACCGCTCCACCCGCTCCAGCTGCTCCTGCCCCCGCTGCCGCAGCCGCGCGAGCGCCGGCGACGCCTGGGGGGGCTCGGTGATTCCGGTGGGGGACGGCCTCCGCAGCCGCCCGCCGCCGCGCAGCACGAGCCCGTTCGCCTGCTCGAAGAGATTGGCGTCGAAGTTCGACGCGAGATCCAGGGCCTGCGCCTGCTGGCGAACCAACCCGGCCGCCACCGGATCCTCGATCAGATCCTGGTCGTCATCGGCTCGTGCCGCACAGGCGGGCCAGGGCATGAGCAGCCCGAGCAGCACGACGTGGACGAGCGGCGTGCCCCGCGACGGCGGCTGTGTTTCCATGCACCACATCATTCGCCCCACCATGGATCAGGGCCGTTCAATCCGGGCCCGTCAGGAAACAGCCAACGCAGATGGCCCACGCCGGCCTGCCGCCAGCCCCTCACCCAGGCACCCCAGACCCGCTGCTGACGGTCGTCGAGGAGCGGCGTGATCGCGGCGGCCGCATAGTCGGGTGCGGGCCGATGCCCATTGACGACGAATCCACCCGGATCCTGCAGCTCGCACAGCCAGGCATCGTCCCAGCGATCCCGGAGCGCGGCCAGGATCGCCTCGCGCTGCGCCGCGGTGAGTTCGAGCGTTTCGTCGAGCTTGACCAGGATCAGCAGGCGAACCGCCTCGGCCCGTCGCTCACGGCGGGCATCCCGCTCACGGCGCCACACGGCCACGGCGGCGGGCGGCGCCCGTTGCTCGACGACGGGCTCGAGCCGCTCCGCGAAGATCCGGCCGAGGTCGCACGACGGGCGGCCCGTTCGCTGCCGAGCGGCAAACTCCGCCGCGGCCTCCCGCACGGCGTTCGCGGCCGCTGCGGCAATCTCGCGCTTCGCCTCCGGCTCGAGATCGCCGCACACGCTGCGGATGAACTCGAGTTCCCCGTGGAGCGCGGGCTGCAGCATCTGCTCCATCTGCTTCGCCAACTGCAGCTGCTGCTGCTTGATCTGCTCGTCCGGTGGCACGATGAGCGGCACGGGGGGCGGCTCCGCCACCGCGACGCCGCCCGCGGTGGCGAAGGCGACGATTGCTCCGGCAAGCACGGCTCGTACGCGGGTCATCGTTCGTACACCGGGAGAAACTTGTAGTTGACCGCGAGTGCCAGGAGGGCGAGCGACGTATCGACCGTGCCCCCCGATCCGCCACGTTCGGCGAAGCCCGAAAAACTGCCGTCCTTCGCCTGCAGCGCCTTCAGTTCCCGCACGAGGCCGGCATTCCACCGCTCCCAGGCCTCGACGTCGCCTTGAAAGAGCGCCTGGGCCCGATAATACCGCGTGTAGGCCGGATACCCGTCACCGGCAGCCGCAGCCGACAGGCTGCGCTCCTTCAGGTAGACGAGCGACCGCTTGTATTCCGCCAGATCCTTCCTGCGGGCGATCGCCTCGACCAACACGGCGATGCTCGTGACGGCATCTGTGCCACCGCCAGGGCCGCCCGAATAGCCGAGCTGCCCATTCGGCCCCGTCATCGATGTGAAATACTGGATCGCCCGCGAGATGGTTTCGTCGGGCACCTCGATGCCCGCGTTCCGCGCGGCGAGCAGGCCCATCATGACGGCGCCGCTCACCGACGTGTCGGCATCCTTCGCATCGGGGCCGTATCGCCAGGCCCCGAAGGGATTCGCCTTGGCCGAGGTCACGGCCGCCCGCACGGCCAGTTCGAGGGCGGCGCCGCTGGAGCGGGCCGCGCCAAGGCCGCGGTCATCGACCGCACCATACGCCTCGGCCAACGCGAGCATGCCGAAGCCGTGTTGATACATGCTGTCGTGGCCGCCGCCGCCGCCGAGAAAACCCGTCTGGGCATTCTGGCCGTCGATCATGCTCTTGAGCGCCTTGCGGATCGCGTCGCGATAGGGGCCATGATTGGGGTCTTCGCCGGAAGCGAGGAGAACCATCATCGCCATGCCGGTCACCCCGGGCCCCGACTGGTTGTCGTTCCAGGCCCCCGACGGCTGCTGTGTCTTGAGGAGATACCGCACGCCTGCGTCATAGACCTCACGAACATCGCGGGGCACCGGATCGCCATATTTGACGAGCGGCCCGAGGCCCGCCGTCTCCTCCGCCGACGCAGGGCCAGCCGCGATCGTGATCGCACAGGCGACCAACGCCGACACCCCATGGGACGTGAAGCCGCGACTCATGGGCGCCCCTTCTCGAAGCGGTTGAAGTAGGCATCGAGACCGGCGCGATATTCCTCGGGCAGCACCCGCCCCGAGACGCCCGTCGCCTGGTCTTTTTCCTGCTCCTCGCCACCGCCACGGGCGGAATTGCCGCGGCCGACGAGGGGGAGTGCGGGCAGGGCGTTGGAGCCGGTGCTCCCGCCGCCCGGCGTCATGCCTCCGGCACCGCCGCCACCGCCGCCACCGCCACCGCCGCACGCCTTGGAGGCCAGCAGCAGTTCGATGGCCTCGGTCTCCGCGGCCATCGCCTTCGGCCCGGTGTCGGGGCTCTCGAGAATGCCAACCGCCTCCCGCATCACATCCTCGACGAGGTTGAAGAGCTTGATCTCCCGGGCGAAGGCGTCTCTGCCCGTGGCGAACGGCAGCGGGCCAAACAAGGGCGCATCCTTGCCGAACGGCAGCCCACCGACCGGCGCTTCGCGAAGCTGCTCGGCGAGCTTCTCGACGCGCTCGGCGATCGCCGTCTGCTGGGCGGCGAGGCCGTCGGCCCGCGCGGCGAACCGCTCGGACGTCATCCCCTTGCGGGCCTGCTGGGCGACCCGCGTCTCCTCGCGGAGGATCACCTCGGCCTCCAGGATCCGCATCGCCTCGAGCACGACCTCGGGCGGCAGGCTCTCGCCTCCCTTGCACGACTTGCACGCCTTGCAGTTGCCCGGCGGCGGCACGAGGTCGTCGGCGAGCCGGTCGAACGTGTCGGACCAGAACTCCGCCTGGGCGATCGACAGTCCGGCTGCGGTCTGGATGTCGGTCGACAGCTGCCGCAGGCTGCCGAGCGCATCGAGATCCTTCATTTCCTCGAGCACCGTCTCGAACGCAGGAGTCCGCCGGCGGTCGAAATACGCCTGCAGATCATCCATCAGGTTCGACACCCGCTCGGCCTCGCGGGTGCTCGTGTCCACCACCTGCCCGAGCCTGTCCGCCACGACCCGCGGCTTCTCCTGGTCGGCGAATGCCGCCGCGGAGAGCCCGGCAATCCGGCCGCCGATCGTCGCCTGCTCCCGCGATGCGAGCTTGAACCGCTTGACGAAGGTGCTCCCCTCGAGCCGGGCCATCACGGCGGCCAGATCGTCGGCGACCTTGGCGAACTCGGCCAGCAGCGCCTCCTGGGCCGCGATCGCCTGATCGATCGCCTCGTCGGCCGGAGGATCTTCCCCCTGCTCTCCCGGCTTCTTGGGCGGGGCGACGCCCGCCTGCGTCGTTGGGAGGCCGAGCCGTGGCTTGCCGCCCGACTGCTTGCCTGCCCCGGCCTGCGCTGCATCGTCTTTCGGCTGCTGCGAGCTCTCGCGATCGACAACCTGGGGCACCGGCGGCTTCGGCTTCCCTGGGCCGCCAGGCTTCCCACCCCCCTGCGGCCCGCGATCCTCGCCGACCCGCGGGGGCTGCTTACCGGACTCCGCTTGGCTCGCGGCCGACGGCTCGCCCCCCTTGCTCGGCTCGCGAGGCGTGCTCTGCTGGCCATCCTCGCCGGGCTTCCCACCCGCCTGCGGCGGGCCGCCGGCCTGCGACGCCAGACGCGCCCGGGCCGCCTTCTCGAGCAGTTCGGCCACGCCCGGCATCCGCGCCGCGGCGATGTCGCCGAGCGTCTGCAGGTCGGAGGCGAGTTGTTCGAGCGTCTCGGCCTCGAACTCGGGATTCTTCATGGCCTCGCGCACGAGTGCCGCCCCCGCATCGACGAGCCGGTCGAGCCGCCGCGCGTTGGCCTCCTCCGCCGCCGCCTGCGACTCCAGTTTCCGCCGCGTCTCCGCCTCCAGAAGCCGTTCCGCGGGCAGGGCCCGCAGCTCGCGATTGATCGCCATCAGGCCCGTCTCGCGATCGCGAACCTCGCCGGCCTGCTGCCGCCAGCGGTTGAGCCGCTCGTTGACCACAAGGGCATGCTCGGCCTGATCGACGATGTAGACCAACAGCGGCGTCGAATAGACGCGGCCCCGGTCCGGAAGATAGTCCTCGGCGTAGGCCCGGATCACCACCGGCTGCGGCGGGATGCCAAGCGCCCGCGGCGAGAACGTGGCGGCTGCGTCGAGGGCCTCCTGATCGCTGCCCCCGGGCTGCAGCAGAAGCTCGCCCTGCGCCGCGCCGGCCCCCTGCTCGTCGGACTGCCCCTGCCAGACGAGGCCCACTTCCTTGATTCCGAAATCGTCACGGGCCGACACCGTGAACCGGAGCGTGTCGGTCTCGAGCAGGATCTCGCGGGCCGGCGGTGCATCGACGAGCATCAGCGTCGGCGGCGCATCGTCGCGGGCGACCAGCGTGACGGCCAGCGGCCGGCTGCCGGCGAGGCCATGGCGGTCGCGATAGCCGATCGACAGCGTCCGCTCACCCGTGAGCTCCACGGCGGGCGTCCGCACCACCGCGGCTGACGGTGCCACCTCGGCGCCATCGACCGTCGCCGCCTCCAGATCGCGGTCCATCGTGGCCACCACGGCCACGCTGCTCCCCTTCACGGCGCCGACCGTGCCGCCGCGGACGTCCTGGCGGACCGCGGCCTCCCGCCCGAGGTAGGCCGGGAGCCGCACCTCGGCCTCCACCGTCACGACCTCGGGCCGCAGCATCGGCTCGATCGCCATCCGCGCGCGGGCGTCGCCCGCCGCCAGCGAAACCGACGTCGGTTCCAGCTGCGGCGGGAGGGCGAAGGCATAGGCATCGTCCGCTCGCTCCGCCTGCACGACCGTCCGCCGGCCGATGCGCGCCGCCGCGACATCCGGCCGCCACTGCGTGTCGGCAGCGAGCGCGACGGTGAACGCGGCCGGCTCACCGCGCGGCACCACCAGCCGCTCGGGCACCCGGTCGAGCCGCGTGAACGTGTAGCGATCCGTCACCCGCCACGGGGCGAGCAGCCGCGCCCAGGCATTCGCCGCAGCCGCCGGCACGCCCGCGGCCAGCGCCGCGGCCACGAGGACCGGCACCGCCGCCAGACCGAGCCAGAGCCGGTGTCGCGACCGGGGCAGCGCGGTGGCGAAGTCCTGCCTGGCAGCCCGCGCAGCCACCTGATCGATGGCCGCCTCGCAGAGCGCGGGCGACCGGGCCAGCTCGGCGGCCGACTCGCCCCGCACGATCTCGATGATGCCGAGCAGCTGGTCGCCGAGACCGGGAAATCGCCGCGCGATGAGCCGCGCCACCTGATCGAGGCCGCGGTGGTTCCAGATCCAGCGATGAAAGGCGAACGGCACCGCCGCACAGGCAAGCACCGCAGCCACCGCGAGCAGAACGCGCACGCTCCGCGGCGTGTCGAGCAGCCGGTCGAGGCAGAAGAGGAGCAGGTAGGCGACGAGCACGCCGCAGAGCGCCGCCGCGATCGCCTCGACGATCTTGATCCGCCAGACGACCCCTCGGAAGGCAAGCAGCCGCCGCTCGAGATCCACGGGGAGCGACATCCGCGGTGCCCCCGCGGCCTCCCCCACGATGCCGGTTTCAGCCATGCGCATGACCATCCCTCCAGTGACCGTGCCGACGACTCACGACTACACCAGTCCCTGCCACTTGCGACCAATCCAGAATACCCCGAGCAACGCCACGAGGGCCGAAGCGACCGCCGGATGGCTCCAGAGCTGCAGCCGCCGCACCTCCGGCGCGGGCTCCGGGAGGGCCGCGAGTGATTCGAGCAGAGAGGTGATCTCCTCGACCGGCACGGGCTTGCCGCGGGTCACCTGGGCGATCTCCGCGAGCACCTCGGGGCGAGCCGGCCGGCCGATGCCCTCCGCCGCCGAGCCCTGCACGAAGAACGAGGCCTCGAGGCTATCGCCCGTCTCCCGGCAGCCGAGCACCAGCTCATGCCGGCCCGCCTCCCGCGGCGTGAATGTGGCGGCGAACACACCCCAGCCCCCATCGCCCGCAGGGGGCGTGAACCGCACCGTCTCCACGCTGCCCGACGGCGCGGTGATCCGGGCGGCGACCTCGCCCCGCTCCAACGGCTCACCGCCGGCACCGGCGACCCGGGCGTCGAGCGCGAGCGTCTGACCGAGCCGGGGCTGCTCCGGCGTGAAAGAGAGGCCCATCCGCTCCCCCTTGGCCATGTTGCGGCGGTAGGCCATCCAGCGAACCACCTGGCCCCAGAACCGGTAGTGGTAGGTGTCTTCGACTCCCTTCCGCCACCGCCAGGCGCCGTCGGTTGCCATGTAGAGCACCTTGCCGGCGCCGAAGGTGCGGGTGACGAGCAGGGGGATGCGTCCATATTCATTGGTGTCGTCTTCATGCACGGCGAGCACCTCGCTGCCCGCCTTCGCCCGCACCACCGGCCCATACCACTGCACGCCGGGCAGGCTTTCCCAGATGGCGAGGTTCTCGGCGCCGGAGTCGGCGAGCTTCGTGAGCAGGCTCGCGCGGCCCGCCTCCGTGAGCACCAGCCGCCGCGGCCGCTCGGTGGCGACGCCTTCGGCCCGGGCGGGATCGATCACCACGGGACAGAGGTCGTCGAGCGGCGTCCCCACCAGCGACGCCTGCTCGCCACGCCAGCCCGGCATGAACACCAGGCCGCTGGCCTGATATTCGACGAGCCCCTTGAGCAGTCGGCAGTCCTCGTCGGTGAGCTCGCCGGGGCCGACGCCGACGTCGCCCAGGAACACGACGTCGTACTGCGACAGCTCGTCGAGGCCGGACGGAAACCGGTCGATGTAGTCCGTGTTGCCGCCGCCGCGCTTGGAGAGTCCCGGCTGGAAGAGCAGGCACGACACGTCCACGCCGGGATCGCGGGAGAGCGCGTTGCGCAGGTAGCGGTATTCCCACCGCGGCACGCCCTCCACCACGAGCACCCGCAGCGTCTCGCGGCGGATCGAGAGTGGTGCCGTGCGGGCGTTGTTGTCGGGCAGCAGCTCCCCTGCCACCGGCGGCAGCGTGAGCGTGACCTCGACGTCGCCGACGTCCGCAGGCGTCCAGTAGAACCAGTCGGTGACGCTGCCCATCGGGGGCAGCCGAATCTCCTTGGTGAGCGTCTCGCCCGTCGAGATCCGGGCCGTGGCCGTGACCACCCGCTCCGTCGGCAGCGACGACGACACCGTGAACGGGATCCGCACCGGCTTCGTGGCCACGCCCACCGTGGGGCAGTCGAGGCTCGCGAGCTCCACATCGGGCAGCCGGGTCTCGCTGCCGGCCGCCACGGTGAACACCGGCACCTGCGCCAGCCGCAAGCTCTGTGCCGCCGCCAGCGGCGGCTCACCGGTCGTCCAGTCGCCGTCGGAGGCGAGCACGACCGCGCGGAGCGGCGCGAACCGATCGGCCGCGGTGGCCAGCGGCCCGGCGAGATCGGTGCCGGTCGCCGGCGCCGCCGCGAACGGCTCGATCCGCACCGCGAACCGTTCCGCGAGCGGCTGCCAGAACTCCGGCGTGGCCAGGGGGGCGACCACGTCACGACGGCTGCGGGGCACCGTGCCGCCGCCGTCGCGGGTCTCCATGCTCGGCGAGGCGTCGTGGAGCACGGCGATCACCGGCTTGGCGTCGGGCCGATACTCCTCCACCCATTCCGGCTGATTGAGCAGCAGGGCCACGAGGCTCACGATCGCCAGCCGCACGAGCTCCAGGACTCCGTGGCCCCTGGCGAAGCCGCTGCGCTGCCAGGAGACGAAGCAGACGGCCGCCGTGACCGCGACGACCGCGAGCGACAGGGCGATCGTCCACGGCGTCGTGAAAAACCGCAGCGTCTGGAGGGAGATCATGCCGCGGCTCCGAAAGGGGAGGCGGACGGCGCGGCCTGCGCCGGTCGCCGGCTCGGCATGCAGAGCAGCCCTTCGCCGATCAGTGCGAGCATCATCGCGATCAGGAAGGCCCGCCAGATCTCCTGCACGAGGCTGTCGCCGCCACCGGGCCGGCCTTCCTGCCGCGAGAAGGGAAGCCCCTGAAAGAGCCCGTCGATGCGGTCGGCGGCGAGCATCCGCGCCGCATCCTCGGCGAGCGGTCGATTGACGGCCGCGAGCCGGCCCTCGCGGGCGTAGACCGCGGGCTGCGTGCCGATCTCATCGACCGGCGCCTCCGTGGATCCGGCCCGTCTCGTCCAGCCGGCTCCCGCGCCGCCGAGCACCGCTGCCGCCGCGGCGCCGGCATCGAGCTGCCGCGCCGGAGAGAGCGAATCCAGGCCGCGGTCGATGGCCCGCTGCACGAACGCATAGAGCACGATGCCCTCGGATGCCAGCGACGAGTCGCGCGGCGCGGGCGTGGTCGCACAGAAGAAGATTCCCCCCTGTGGTGTCGGCACCCTGGCCACGAGCGGCACGCCCCCCGGCAACGACGCCAGTGGCACGACGTCGCCGGCCAGTCCGCAGGACCGCGCGACGGCCAACTCGCCCACGGGCAACGCCGCGCCGGTCTGCGTGTTGGCCAGCAGATCCTCGTCGGTCCGCCAGGTCTCCGGGGCGAGCGGCTCCGGATGCGCCGCCCACTCCGTCCAGCGGCAGCCGGCAAACGCACGGTCATCGGGCTCGGCGGGGGGAAGAAACACGACCTGCCCGCCGCGACTCACGAAGGCCTCGACGAGCTGGGCATCGTCCTCCTGGGGTAGCGGCGCCTGCCAGAGCACGAGGGCCGCCTCCTCCCAGGCGGCCGTGGCCACCGCCCCCGCCGGCACGAGATCGACCGTCGCCGTGGCCGACGTGTCGGGTGGGATGCCGGCCACGAGTTCGAGGCCCCGCGCGAGGTCCTGGTCTTCGGCCACTACGAGCGTCCGCCGCGGCGGCGGGGCGGCGAACACGAAATAAAATTCGTTGTCGGCGGCATTGGCATCGGCCGGAATCGACACGCGGCCATATCCCTGCGGCTCCGCGTCGTCGTCGAGCGGAATCGCATGGTTCGCGAGCACGCCCTCGCGGCCGGTCACCACGAGCTCGACGGTGGAGGTCGCTCCGCCCAGTTCGATCGTCACCGGCACCGTGACCGGCTCGGCAGCCGACTGCTCGGCCACCTCGCGCGAGACGACGATCGAGAGGAGCAGTTCACGGGCGGCCCCGCGGCGCTCCAGCCGCGTGCCCGTGACCCGCACGGCGAGGTTGCCGGTCGCCGGCTGCGGGAAGGCGAGCAGCTGAAACCGCACCGGCTGCGGCAGCTTCGCATACGCCTCGCGCAGGCTGCTCCAGCCCCCCGCCTCGACGTCCCAGTCGTTGGCCCGCTGGTCGGAACAGATCCAGACCTCCGTGGTGCCGGCGGCACTCGCGCGGATGTGGTCGTAGGCCGCCTGGAGGAGGCGAGGGATGTCGGCGGGGGCGGCGGCCGGCCCGGCGGACGGCAGGTCGGCGAGGGCCCGAGGATCGTCGAGCTCGAGCGGTGGCCGCGCCGGATCGGTGAACAGGATCGTGTGCGCCGCCCCCAGCGTGGCGACGGCCTCGGCGAGCTGCCGGCGGCCGGTGGCGAGCTTCGTGTCGGCCGCCTCGCGGTCGCGGGCCTGCATGCTCGGGCTGCGGTCGAGGATCACGATGGCCGTGTCGGGCCGGCCGCCGCCGGCGAGCGCCAGCCAGCCGCGGGAGAGCGGCCGGCCCACCGCCAGGATCACCGCGGCCACGGCGAGCATCCTCATGAGCATGATCAGCCAGTGCCGCAGCCGCGAGTAGCCGCGGGAGAGGGCCCGGGCGGAGAGCAGGAACATCATCGCCCCCCAGTGCACGGTCTGGAACCGCCGCTGGTTGATGAGATGGATGATGAGCGGCAGGCTCACCAGCGGCAGCGCGACGAGCACCCAGGGTTGCAGAAACGTCATCGCCGCGCCCCCTGGCCGGAGGCCCGGCCCACAAGAAACCGGGCGAGCGCCTGCTCGACGTCGTCGGTCGTGAGCACGCGATGGTGATCGATGCCCGTGGCCAGCACGATCCGCCGCAGCTCGGCGAGATAGGCCTCGACCGCTCGGTGGTAGCGGTCGGCGATGTCGACGGGATCGGCGAAGATCGACGCATTGCCCTCGAGGTCGAGGAACCGCGTGGGCCGCTGGAACTGGAAGCCGATCTCCTGGGGATCGAGCAGGTGGAATGTGGCCACGTCGTGTCGGCGGAACCGCAGATGATTGAACGCCCGCTCGAGGTCCGGCGGCGGCACGAAGAAATCCGACACGATCACCACGAGCGCCCGTTGCCGGATCGTCTCGGCGAGCTCGTGGAGCACCTCGGGAAGCCGCGTGCCGCCGTCGGATCGGGCCGTCTCGAGCACGTCGAACACGAGCCTTAGATGGGCCGGGCTGCGGCGCGGCGGCAGCGACTGCACGATGCCGTCGGCCACGCACGAGATGCCGACGGCGTCCCCCTGCTGGGCGGCGAGGTAGCCGAGCGAGCCGGCGATGCGGCGGGCCACGTCGAGCTTCGTCGTGCCGGCGGAGCCGTAGCCCATCGAGCCGCTCGTGTCGACGACGAGGCAGAGCCGGAGGTTCGTGTCGGCCTCGTACTCCTTCACGTAGTGACGATCGGAGCGGCCGAAGGCCCGCCAGTCGAGCCTCCGAAGATCGTCGCCAGGCACGTACTTGCGATATTCGGCGAACTCGATGCTCGACCCGCGGTGCGGACTCGCATGCCGGCCCGACACACCCCCCACCATCGGCCTGCGGGCGACGAGCGGCACAGCCGCCAGCCGCGCAAGCGACTGCGGATCGAGGAAGGAGCGGGGCTGGCGGTCGGTGAGCATGGGTTCGCGACCCGGGCCGTCAGCCGGCCTGCTCCGCGACGGTTTCGGCGAGGAGCCGTGCGACGATCGCCTTGGCATCGACGCCTTCGGCCTGGGCGGCGAACGTGGTGATCAGGCGGTGGGTGAGCACCGGCGCCGCCACGGCCTCGACGTCCTCGAGCCGCACCATGTAGCTGCCGGCGAGCGCCGCCCGCGACTTTGCGCCGAGCACGAGGTTCTGCACGGCCCGCGGCCCCGCCCCCCAGGCGACGAGCGGCTTGAGCCAGGCCGGGGCCGTCTCACCCCGCGGCCGGGTCTTCCGCACGAGCTTCGCTGCGAACTCGTAGATGTGATCGGGCACCGGCACACGGCGAACGAGGTGCTGGTAGTCGATGATCTCGGCCGCGGTGAGCACGTGGTCGAGCGCCGGCACGGCGTCGCCCGTCGTGGTGCGGGCGATCAAGACTTCCTCGGCCTCCGACGGATAGTCGAGCTCGACCAGGAACATGAACCGGTCGAGCTGGGCCTCGGGCAGCGGGTATGTGCCCTCCTGCTCGACGGGATTCTGCGTGGCGAGCACGAAGAAGGGGGGTTCGAGCCGCGACGTCTTGCCGACGACCGTCACCTTGTGCTCCTGCATCGCCTCGAGCATCGCGGCCTGGGTCTTCGGCGGCGCGCGGTTGATCTCGTCGGCGAGCACGATGTTGGCGAACACGGGCCCGGGCACGAACTGGAACTCGCGGCGGCCGTCGGCGGTCTCCTGGAGGATGTCCGTGCCGGTGATGTCCATCGGCATGAGATCGGGTGTGAACTGGATGCGGCTGAACTTCAGCGACACGCACTCGGCGAGCTTGCTTACGAGCAGCGTCTTGGCGAGCCCCGGCACGCCCATGAGCAGGGCGTGGCCCCGGGCGAACAGGCAGATCGTGAGCCGCTCGATCGTCTCCTCCTGGCCGATGATCACGCGGGCGAGCTCACGCTTGAGACGGGCATGCACGTCGCGGAGCCGGTCGATCGCGGCGACGTCGTCGTGGTGCAGAGGAGGGGCCGCGGGGGGGGAGAGGCTGGCCATGCATGATCCTCGGTGGGCAAACGGCGGGGCGGGGCGCGGCCCATGACGGCAGGACCGCACCCATCAGTATTGCTCCCGGCCCGGACGATTCCCACCCCGGGACTGCGGCCGTCCCCCGAGGCGGTATCCTATCGGCCTGTCCGGTGTCCCAGGGGCGACACGGCGGCGATTCCGCTCTCACCACCGAGCCGTTGCAGCATGAACATCCTCGTCACCGGCGGCGCCGGCTTCATCGGCAGCCACATCGTCGACGCCCTCCTTGCCGCCGGCCATGCGGTGGCCGTGCTCGACGACCTTTCGTCGGGCTCCCGCGACAATCTCCCCGCGGGCGTGCCGCTGCACGTCGCCGACATCGTCGACGCCGCGGCCGTGGCCCGGGTCGTCGCCGCCGAACGGCCCGATGCGATCTGCCATCAGGCAGCCCAGATGTCGGTGAGTCGTTCCGTCCGCGAGCCGCTCTTTGACGCCCAGGTCAATTGCCTCGGCCTGATCAACGTGCTCGACGCGGCGGTGCGCACCGGCTGCGGCCGGATCGTCTTCGCCTCCAGCGGCGGCGTGCTCTATGGCGACGTGACGGCGCCGGCGCCGGAAACGACGCCTGCCAACCCCATGAGTCCCTATGGCATCACGAAGTGGGTGGGCGAGCGGTATCTGAAGTTCTACGCCGAGGAGCACGGGCTCGCGGCCGTGGCCCTCCGCTACTCCAACGTCTATGGCCCGCGGCAGAACCCGCACGGCGAGGCGGGCGTGGTGGCCATCTTCTGCAAGAAGCTGCTCGCCGGCGAGCCGGCCACGATCAACGGTGACGGCCGCTACATCCGCGACTACGTCTATGGGCCAGACGTGGCCCGTGCCAACCTGATCGCGCTCACCGCCGACCTCCCGGCCGTGCAGCCGAAGACGCTCACGAGCCTCAACATCGGCACCGGTGTCGGCACCGACGTCAACGAACTCGAGTCGCAGTTGCGCCAGGCGCTCTCCGACGTGCTCGCTGCCCGCGGTCGCACGACCGTGCTCCCGGCGCCCCGGCACGGCCCGGCCCGGCCCGGCGACCTCCGCAGCAACCTCGTCGACGCCACCCGGGCCCGCGAGTTGCTCGGCTGGACGCCGACCGTCAGCTTCGCCGACGGCCTCGCCCGCACCGCCACCTGGTTCGCCGAGCGTTGAGCCACGCCAACCGGCTCGCTCCTACAGCCCTTCGATCGCGCCGGCGGTGATCGTCGCCGTGAGAGTCGGCGAGGCGAGGTAGAGCGGCAGGCCGTGGTTCTTGCCGACGATCGCCGCGGCGTCGGTCGCCGTGAAGTCGGTCTGAGGGGGCAGCCATCGGCGCGGCATGCCCACGTACCCCAGGGCGTCGGCGTGGAGATCCCGATCGAGCAGCGGAAAGAACCGCAGGGCGTCATCCCGTGAATTGATCACGAGCGTGAGCCGGTCGAGGCAGTCGAGGGCTTCGCGGTAGGGGCCCCGTGGCGCAAGGGCGTCGCAGCGGACGGCCGGGGCGATGAACACGAAATGCGTCCGGCCCGGCCGCTGCGACCAGGGCTGCACGTCGCCGCGGCCGCTCCGCTCCGCCGCGACGAGGTCGTCGAGGGCGCCGAGTGAGATCAGGGCGCCGAAGCTGTATCCCACCACCGCCACCGGCCGCGTCGGCTCGATCTGGCCGAGGAGCCAGGCGAGATAGTGGGCGTCGGCATGGGCCCGCTCATATTTGGCGCGACCATCCTTGAGGAGAAGGCCCTGCTGCTCGCTCGGCCACGAGAAGATCACGGTCCGCGTCGGCCCCGCCGCCGAACAGCAGGCGGACAACTGCTGCGCGAGCTGGATGCCCTGCCGCCGCGCATCGCCCCCCGTGTAGCGGTTGCCGTGGATGAAGATCACGAGGGGCCGGTCGGGGGCGGCGAGGAGTTCGGTGACGTCGGCCCGCTCCCAGCGGCCGGCGGCGGCCCGCCGCTCCACCACCACACTCGCGGTGGACGGCAGCCGACAGATGCCCGGCAGATGCCGCGTGCTCACGAGCCAGACGTCGTCGGACGCACAGGCGGTGTGGGTCGCGATGCCGAGGTCGGCTTCACCAGCACCTGCCGCCCGCAGCCCGCCGAGGCACAGCACGCATGCCATGACCAGCAACCGCACGCCACCGCGGAGGCGCGACCGCATCTCTCGGCTGGCTGAATCTGTCTTTGGCTGACGCTGTGGCATGGCCCCGAACGGCGAGCGGTTCTCGCCGACTCCTTGCCAAAAAGTAGCACTCGGTGCGCTGTCAGGACGGCCGCTGGGCGGAAAGCCTGGGGGGCGTATCGGGGTCGGCGGCCACCCAGCCCGCACAGGCTGCACGACCCGATCGCGAACTCGGCAGCCACCCCGAAATTCCCTGGCTCCCTGCCGCGCGGCGCCGGATCGTGAGCTAGGGTTCGTGAGCGTCGTCGGCGACGACGCATCCCTTCCTCTTCGGATCCTTCCGATCCGCCCGCGGTGGAGAACCCGTCATGTCGCGTTCGCTGTGTCTCGCGCTGATCCTCGTCGGCCTGGTGGCCGCCCCCGGCTGCAGCAGCTGCTTCGGCGGCAACAACTGCCGTCGGGCGTCGTTCATGGAGTTTCGCTCGCCGTGCCGCGGGCAGGCCGACCCGTGCCATGCGCCGGTGTGCGAGCCCGCCTGCGGGCCGGCCTGCGGCTCGCCGTGCGACTCGTGCGGTGAAGGGGGAGCGGTCATGGCCCCCTCCTCGGCGCCGGTCGTGACCGAGCCCGGCACGTTCAGCTGAAATCCCCGCAGCCCCTCCGGTGATGCGCCGCTCCGCCGGCCACGCGTCGGGTAAGCAGCACGCTGTGTGCCTGCTCCCGATTCGAGCGGCTCGTCACCGGCGGGGCCGCGGCTAAAAAATTTGGTTCTGCCGTGGTTGCTCCTCCGTAGGTGCTCCGCCGGCTCGGTGGCGGCAACTGTCTCGTCGCGGGACCTCGAAGACTCGGTCCAATGCTCCTCGAGCAGTCGCCGACCCCCTCGCCTCCTCTGACCCCCTCGCCTCCCCGTCTTGGCGAATGACCGGCCGATATACTCGGCGGCTTCCCGCACATCCGGAGCCGCCATGTTCGAATCGCTGACCGCCTCGCTTTCCTCGGCCTTCACCGCCCTTCGTGGCCGCGGCAAGCTCAGCGAGGCCAACATGCGCGAGGGGCTCGCGGATGTCCGCACGGCCCTGCTCGAAGCCGACGTCGCCTATGACGTGGCCGATGGCTTTCTCGACCGTGTGGTCGCCGATGCCGTCGGGGCCCGGGTGCTCGAGTCGCTCGACCCGGCCCAGCAACTCGTGGGCATCGTGCACCGCGAGCTCTGCAACCTCATGGGCCCGGTGGATCACTCGCTCCACCTGGAGGCCGGCCGCACGACCGTGCTCATGCTCTGCGGCCTGCAGGGCTCCGGCAAGACGACCTCCTGCGCGAAACTCGCTCGTCGCATCCAGGCGCAGGGCCGGGGCGTGCTGCTCGTGGCGGCCGACCTCCAGCGGCCCGCGGCCATCGAGCAGCTCGCCGTACTCGGCCGGCAGCTCGGCCTCCCGGTGCACACGCCCGCCGACATGCCGGGCGGCTCCTCCGCCGATCCTGTCGCCGTCTGCAACGCGGGCGTGGCCCGGGCCCGGAAAGAGGGCATCTCCGTCGTCATCCTCGACACCGCAGGGCGACTGGCGATCGACGAGCCGCTCATGCAGGAACTGGCCAAGATCGATCGCACCGTCGGCCCCGACCAGGTCTACCTCGTCGTCGATGCGATGACCGGTCAGGACGCCGTGAAGAGCGCCAAGGCCTTCAACGACGCGCTCGAAATCGACGGCGTGATCATGACGAAGCTCGACGGCGACGCCCGCGGCGGCGCGGCGCTCTCGGTCAAGAGCGTCACCGGCGTGCCGATCAAGTTCATCGGCACCGGTGAGCAGATCGAGGCGCTCGAGGACTTCCACCCGGAGCGGATGGCCGGCCGGATCCTCGGCATGGGCGACGTGGTGTCGCTCGTCGAGGAGGCCCAGCGGAAGTTCGACCAGGACGAGATGCAGCGGCAGGAGGAGCGGCTCAAGGCAGGCGAGTTCACGCTCGACGACTTCAAGAAGATGCTCCAGCAGACGCGGCGGCTCGGCCCGCTCGGCAAGGTGCTCGGGATGATCCCGGGCATGGGGGGCATGCAGGAGATGCTCGCGGGCGCCGACCTCGAGAAGGACATGAACCGGCTCTTCGGCATCATCGACTCGATGACGCCCGACGAGCGGCGGAATCCCTCGCGGGTGATCGACCAGCCGCGGCGGCGGCGGATCGCCGCGGGCGCCGGCGTCGAGCTCAACGAGGTGGGCGACCTCGTGAAGCAGTTCGACGGCATGGCGGCGATGATGAAGGGCATGGCGGGGCTCGGCATGCGGGAGCGGATGCAGCAGGTGCAGCAGCTCCAATCACAGCTCGCCAACCCCAACGCCCGGCTGGCCAAGCCGAAAGGCGACACCGGCAAGCGGCTCACGGCCGACGAACGGCGAAAGCTCAAGAAGCAGCGCGAGAAGGAAGAGCGCCGCCGCCGCCGCGAGACCCGCGGCTAGCGCGACCCGTCATCCGCACGACTCCACCGTAGTCCGCACACTTCGTGTGCGGCCCACGGTACGAAAACCGCAGGCCCGCACTATTCCGCAGCGGGTCGACGTCCTGTGGTGTGAGTTCGGGGCTGCCCATGCCCCGTCGCCGGACACTCGCTTCGGCATCCATGCCTTCGCTCGCTCGATGCTGACTGCGCTTCGCCATCCTGGCTGCGCTGGTCAGCAACGCCGGCTCCCGGGGCACGGGCGGCCCCTCACGGCGGATTGTCGCCGCAGGAAGAGGACGTGCGCTACGTCAGCACGGCCGCGATCGGCGTCCCGCCGCCGCCGATCCTGAAGGGGCGGCCGTTCGGGGCGTGAAACTCCTTGGCATGGGGCAGGCCCATGGCGGCGGCGATCGTGGTGTTGAAGTCGGCCACCGTCACCGCGTCGCGGTCGGGCGAGTGGCCGCGGGCGTCGCTCGCGCCGTGGACAACGCCCCCCTTGATGCCCGCGCCGGCGAGCAGGCCTGAGAAGACGGCCGGGTGGTGGTCGCGGCCGGCGTTCTCATTGATCGCCGGGGAGCGGCCGAATTCGGTGCCCAGCACCACCAGCGTCGAGTCGAGCAGGCCGCGGTCGCCGAGATCGGTCAAGAGCGTCGCCAGCGCCGCGTCGAGCTGCGCTGTTTTCTCCGGCAGCTCCTCGAAGATGTCGCGGTGCATGTCCCAGCCGCCCAGTTCCACCTCGACGCACCGCACTCCCGCTTCGACGAGCCGGCGTGCGAGCAGGCAGCCCTGGCCGAGCTGTCCCGCCCCGTACCGCTCGCGGAGAGACTCCGGCTCCTTCGCGATGTCGAAGGCCTCGAGGTCGGTGCTACCGAGCAGGCGAACGGCGTCCTTGTACATTTGGTTGTACGCCTCGACCTGCCCCCCGGCGTGCAGCCGCTGGAAGTCGCGGTCGATCCGCTCGGCGAGCGCGAGCCGACGGCGGAAGTTCTGCTCGGACAGGTAAGCCGGCCGCACGATGTTTTCCAGGCCGAGCGCGGGATCGGCCACCGGCACAGGCGTGACGCCCGGATCGAGAAAGCCACAGCCGGGATGCTCGTTGCCATTCCCCACGAGTACGTAGCCGGGCAGGTCGCGGCTCGCCTTGCCGGCGACGTGCAGAGCCCACGATCCCAGCGCCGGATGCTGGATGCTGGCGAGCTGGGCATACGAGGTGCGCAGGGCATAGGTGCCCTGCTCGTGAGCACCGGTCTCGGTCGTGAGCGAGCGGATCACCGCGACGCGGTCGGAGAGCCCGGCGAGCTTCGGCAGATGCTCGCCGAACCACACGCCCGGCGTCTGCGTCTGAATGGCCCGCGTCTCTCCCTGCTCCTCGCGGCCCGGCTTCGGATCGAAGGTGTCTAGGTGGCTCATCGCCCCCCGCATCATCAGATAGATCAGGTTCACGCCGCCCCGCGCGGCCGAGGCTTTCTGCTCCGCCGCCACCAGCCGGCCGGCGAGCCCGTCGAGCAGCGTCACGCCGAAGGCAGCCCGGGCGATCCGGTCGCACAGCCGCCGTCGCGTAAGCGGCTCGTCACCGACTCCACTCGTCGCCGTCGTGAACCTCGACATGGTCGCGCCTCCCTACTGGATGAAGAGGAACTCGCGGGTGTTGAGCAGGCCCCACACGAGGTTGCCGCAGCCGATCGCCTGGGTCTCGGCCGTGGTGATCTCGGTACGGGCGATCCGCCGCTCGTCGGCCGCGGGACGCCGCGACAGAACCGACAGGAAGACGACGTCGATCGCCTCTTCCGCACGGTGCGCCGCGACCTCGTCGTAGACCACGGAGCCGGGCTGGAGCATGGCATGGGTGATCGGGCCGTTGAACATCGCCAGAATCTGCGGGATCGTGGCCACCGTCCGCCCCCCCTCGATCGACTCGCGATCGCTCTGGCCGAACTGGCGAAGAAAGTGGCCGAGCGGCAGGGGAGTGGGCATCTCGCTGGCCCGCACGAGGAGCTGGCCGCGGTAGCCGCACACCTGCTGGAGCGACCGCTGATAGCGGCCCGGGCCGAACTCCGCGAGATACGCGTCGAACGCCCGCTCCACCGCCGCCGCGTCCGCGTGTTCGATGTCGATGCTCATGGAGGCGGCGATCCGCTCGGGGGTCGGCCGTTGGATGGCCCATGGATTGCGGGCAACCAGCGTGAGGATCGAATCCCAGACCTGCTCGGCCGTCATCCGGCGGAGGGCAGGCCCCGGGAACCGGAAGGGCTCCGCGGCAGTCGGATCGTGCGCGACGGCCCGCCGCTGCCAGACGTCGGTCGAGACAAGCACCCGCACGAACTCGCGGATGTCGAAGTCGAGCTCCAGCACGAGGTCGGTGAGGTGTTCGAGCAGGGCGGGGTCGCTCGGGGGATTGTCCTCGCGAAAATCATCGACCGGCTCCACGAGGCCGACGCCCATCACCTTCTGCCACATCCGATTGGCGATCGTGCGGGCGAACTGCCGGTTGTCGTGGGCCACGACCCAGGCGGCGAACCGGTCTCTGCCATTCGCGGCCGCGGCCGCCGACGGCACCTCTCCCCAGAGCACCTTGGGGCTGACAACCTCCAGCGGCGTGGCGTCGTCGTAGTGATAGTCGTGCGGCAGCGCCAGCGGCCGATCGGCGAACGTCACCTTCGTGGCGTTGGCGAGGACGAACTGCACGGTTCCGGGCCGTTCCGTCTCCCGCCGCACCTCCTGCACGAGCCGGCGAACGGCGATCGCCTCCGGGTCCCGCATGCCGGCCTCGTGGCGCGGCCCCTTGGTGCGCAGCGTGCCCGCCGGCGGCTTGCCCTGACCCGGCTGAGGCCCCGGCCGCATCTTCGTGCCGTTGGTCAAGGCGGCAAGTTCGTAAAACTGCTTTTGCGTCCAGTGGTCGAAGGGATGGTCGTGGCACTGGGCGCAGCCGATCTGGGTGCCCAACAACACCCGCACGGTGTTGTCCACATAGGGCAGCGGCATGCCGAAGTCGCGGAGCTGGAAGCCGACGGCGGGATTCTCCCAGAGTCGACCATCGGTCGTCAGCATCTCGTGCACCCAGTCGTCGTACGGCTTGTTGGTGCGGATCGAGTCCTTGACGTAATGCAAGTAGGGCTCGAAGGGCAGCGTCTTCTGCGGCCGCTCGGTGAGCCGGAGGATGTCGGCCCAGAAGTTGTAGAAGTGGCTGACGTAGTCGGGGCTCTCGAGCAGACCGTCGATGAGGTCGGCCCGCTTCGTGTCCTTTCGCGACCCGAGAAACTCGGTCAGTTCGTCGTGGGTTGGAATCCGTCCGGCCAGATGGAGATAGGCCCGACGGGCGAATGGCTCGTCCGTGAGCCGCGGCGTCGGCTTCACTCCGTGCGCCCGCCAGTGGCTCGTCAGGATGTCGTCGATTCGCCCGGCCTCGTTCGCCACGGCGGCCCGTCGCCTGCGGTCGATCGGTGCCACGTCCATCACGGCAGCAGGGGGGGCGGCAGTCACCGCGGCAGGCAGTCCGGTCGTCGGCCGCGGCCGACGACTGCGCCGGCCATCGTCGGCGCCCAGCAGGCAGCAGGCGACGGCGACGATCGCCAGCCGCCACGGCCAGGCGGCTGTCTTGTGGGGGGTTCGTCGCGTCATTGTCATACCCGTTTGCGGAGGCCGTGTCGTGTTTCGCCCACGATTCGGCCACCAGTATGAACGGTCGATGGGCCGCGATGTTGCGGCGGTTTTCAGCGAGCCGGAGGCGGTCTCGGGCCGAAAACAGAGGGTCGGGCGGACGGCCCTTGGGTTCCGGCGGCTGTCGGGTACGCTATGGGGCTCTGTCTGACACCCCTTTCTCACCCAATTCAAGTTCGGAGAGTAGCGACCGTGGCCGTGGTATTGCGAATGAAGCGGATGGGCCGGAAGAACCGCGAGTATTACCGGATCTGCGCGAGCGATCGCCGCAGCCCGCGGGACGGCCGCGTGATCGAGGAACTCGGCACCTACGATCCGCACGTCCCCGAGACCGACGCCCGCTGCACGCTCAACGGTGCCCGGATCCAGCACTGGCTCTCGGTCGGCGCCCAGCCGAGCGACGCCGTGCGGGTGCTGATCAAGAAATACGGTCCCAACGGCACGCACCTCGCCCAGATGGAGGCGGCCCGCGCCAAGCTCGCGATGCCGAAGATCGTGCCCGATGCCGGCGAGCCGGTGTTCGTGCCCGCCCCGAAGAACGAGCCGGCAGCCGAGGCCGCCGCCGAGGCGACGCCCGCAACGGACGAGGCTGCTCCGGTTGCCGATGCCGCCGTCGCCGTGGCTGAAGCACCTGCGACCGATGCTCCCGCGGCCGACGAGCCGAAGGCGGAATAACATTCCGATCGGCATTCGCTCGATCCCGATCCACCACCAGGCTTCGGCATGCGTCTTCGCTCCCGCCGACTGTCATGCGCATCGATATCGTCACCCTGTTTCCCGACATGTTCACGGGCTTCCTCTCCGGCAGCCTGTTGGGGCAGGCGTGCGCACAGGGACTGATCGACGTCCGCCTGACGAATCTTCGCGACTACGCCGAGGGCGTGCACCGACAGGTTGACGATCGCCCCTATGGCGGCGGGCCGGGCATGCTGCTGATGCCCGGGCCGGTCGTCTCCTGCGTCGAGGCGGTGCAGGCCGACCACGAGGCCGGCCCGCCGGGGCATGTCGTCCTGCTCACGCCCGGCGGTCGCCGTCTCGATCAGTCCGTCGTCGAGGAGCTCGCGCAACGTGAGCGACTGGTGCTCGTCTGCGGCCGCTACGAGGGCTTCGACGCCCGTGTCGCCCAGACACTCGCCGCCGATGAAATCTCCATCGGCGACTACGTGCTTTCCGGCGGTGAGGTGGCGGCGATGGTGATCGTCGACGCCGTCGCCCGGCTCGTGCCCGGAGTGCTCGGCGACGACGAGAGTGCCCGCCAGGATTCCTTTTCCGGCGTCGATCGCCTCGTGGAAGGCCCCCAATACACGAGGCCGCGGGAGTTCCGCGGCCTCGCGGTGCCCGAGATCCTGCTCTCGGGCGACCACGGTCGGATCGCGAAGTGGCGGCATGAGCAGGCCGTCGCCGCCACGGTCCGCCGGGGCCATGTCGCCGCCGTCAGCCAGTCACACCATACCCAGTCCCACCAGAGCCATTCCCGGAGGAACGCATCGTGAGCCGGAAAATCCTTGCCGCCGTTGAAGCCTCGAGCCTGAAGTCCGAGGTCCCGTCGTTCGACATCGGCGACACCGTCGACGTCCACACCCGTATTCTCGAAGGCGAGAAGGAGCGGGTGCAGATCTTCAATGGCGTCGTCATCGCCAAGAGCGGCTCGGGCAGCCGCGAGATGTTCGTCGTGCGGCGGATCGTCGCCGGCGAAGGCGTCGAGCGGAAGTTTCCGATCCACTCCCCGAAGATCGCCAAGGTCGAGGTGAAGCGGTCGGGCGTCTCGCGCCGCGCCAAGCTCTACTACCTCCGCGACCGCACGGGCAAGTCCACGCGGCTTCGCGAGAAGCGGGATGACGTCGTGGCCGACGCTGCCGGTGCCAAGGGTGCCGGCAAGAAGGCCGCCCGGAAGCCGGCGGCGGCCAAGGCCTGATGGGGCGAGGTCGTGTTCGGCCAGTCACGTGACGAGGTCGGCCGACGCGGTGAGGACGAGGCGGCGAAGTATCTCCGCAGCCTCGGCTACCGGATCGTTGGCCGGCGCGAACGGATCTTTCGCGGCGACATCGACATCATCGCGCTCGACGGCCGCACGGTCGTGTTCGTGGAGGTGCGGTCGCGCACGTCCACGACCCACGGCCATCCGGCCGAGACCGTGGGCTACGCCAAGCAGCGGCGGATTTCCGAGCTGGCCGCGGCCTACATCCGCCGTCACCGGCTCGAGGACTGCAGCGCCCGGATCGACGTCGTAGCCGTCACGCTGCCCCCCGGCGCAGATCCGGTCGTCGAGCACTACCAAAATGCGTTCGATAGCCCGTAGCGGGGCGGGCTCCTGCGGTGAGAGTTCGGGGCTACCCCTCACGGCGCATTGCGGGCCAGTACGGGGGCGACGGCGGCCAGTTCAGCGGGCTCGTTGAACACGTGGAGCAGGCCCGCCGGGAGCCGCCGGGCCACCTGCTCGAACCGCTCGCCCCGCTTCCGCTGCCGGATTTTCGAGGCGACACGGCGAATCGCGATGCCTGACACCTGATCGGGCCGGCGCCGGGCCACGTCGGCATAGACCTCGGGGTCTCGCTCGCCCGAATCCCCCACGAGCAGAAAGCGGCGGCCTGGAAAATCCGCCATGATCTGCTCGATCACCCGACGCTTCGACCGCTTCCGCGACGGCAGCCTCCCCAGCGGCGTCGAATCCTGGAGGCGGAAGAGCTTGAGGTGCATCGAGCCGGCAGGCAGACCGGCCGCCGTGATGAACTGCGCGAGGCAGGGGGACAGCTGCCAGGGGCTTGCCGACACGTAGTGAAATGCGGTGCCCGTATCCTGCCAGTGACGGTACACGTGTGCCATGCCCGGCACGGCGGCAAACTCCCGCAGGAGCGTGTTGCGGAGCAGTTCTCGGCGATCGGCCACGTTGGTGATCTTCACGGTATCGTCGATGTCGGAGATCACCGATAGCCCGGCCGGTTCCACCATGTGGATCACGCCCTGCGCCTGATGGCCCCCGGTGACTTCCGGCGGATCATCGACTGCCGGCCGCAGCCGGGCAACGCAGGCCAACGTGTCCGCGGCGGCGGCGACCAGCTCGTCGTCGAGGTCGATGTGAGCCTGAAAGTGCCCCGTCCGGTCGCTCCGGCTGGCGGCCACGGTCTGTCCTGCCACCTCGATCTCGACCCGCCGACCAGCCAGCCGCTGAAACAGGAAGGCCTCGGCCCGGCGGCGAAAGACGTCGGTATTGAGATCGCCGGCGTCCAGATCGAGAAGCCGTTTGAGGACCGCCACGGCCAAGACCCGCCGGCGGCTCCGCTCCGGGAGCGGCCGGGACACCATGCCGGCCACGGTGGCCCGCCAGCGGCGACCGCCGGGCAGCCGCCGGGCGTAGGTTGGGAAAAGGACGATCATGCTGACCGCATCCGCGCGGGCGACGGGCTCGGCCTTGAAAGCCGGGGTCGCCCATCTTACAACGTCCCCCGGATTCGGGCCGCGATCAGCGGCCAACAACCGGAGATCACCATGGGCGTCAAGAAAACGGGCAAGGGCCGCCGGAAGCTGGGCCAGAAGAAGCGGCGGATGCGGGCCCGGATCCGCCATCGCAAGGGCTGAGAACCCTTCCCCGTCCCGCGTCGGAGACCGGCGCGTGTGACACGACCCCTACAGTTTCCGCGCCGGCCTCGGGCCGACGCCTCCTCGCAGTGCGGTTTTGCTTGCCGCGCACTCCACAGGGGGTAGTGTTGCGAGGCTTCGACCCGAACAGTCTCCGCGGCACTCGCCTCGCGGACGGTCGAAGCCGGCGACGCGTTCAGCGAGGAGATGGTGCGATGCGTGCGAATGGACGGACGGCCCGGGCCGGCTCGGCGGTGGTCATGATCGCGATGGTGGCCGGCTTCGGCGGCTGCAAGTCGCTCAACGAGCGGTACATCGCCCTCGAGGTCTGGAAGTACGAGAAGTGCTTCGGCCACTATCCGCCCGGCTTCACGCCCCCCGGCGCCGCAGCCGTGGCCGCGCCTCCGGCCCGCGTCTGCGGCCAGGGCAATCCGTGCCCCCCGGCCAACGCCTGTGACTCGTGCCAGGGCGGCGGGATGGATGGGGGCATGCCACTTCCCCCGGGCGGCATCGGCGTGCCGAGTGGCCCCGGCGGCTCACCGGGCCCGGCCGCAAGTCTGCCGACGCCCGCAGGCGTCACGGCCGGCCGCCCAGTCGTGATCTCCGACGAGGTCGTGCTGCCGTAGCGTCGTCGCGTCTCAGCCTCAGCCGAGCGTTTCGGCAGGGCCGGGGAAGTCGCGGCGTTCGACGTCGTGCCGCCAGCGGGCCAGCGCGGTGCCGATCGTCGTCTTGACGTCGGCATAAGGCCGCACGAACCGCGGCACCCGGTCGGTGGAAAGGCCGACGAGGTCGTGCATCACGAGCACCTGCCCGTCGCAGTCGGGGCCGGCTCCGATGCCGATCGTGGGCACGCCGATCGCGGCCGTGATCGCGGCGGCGGCCGCCTGCGGAATGCATTCGAGCACGACGGCGCAGGCGCCGGCGTCCGCGGCAGCCCGGGCGTCGGCCATGAGCTGGTCGGCGTCTCGCTGGAGTCGATAGCCGCCGAGTTGATGGACCGCCTGCGGCCGCAGGCCCACGTGTCCCATCACGGGAATGCCGGCCCCCACGAGCCCGGCGATCACGTCGGCCTGGCCGGCCGTGCCCTCGAGCTTCACAGCCTGGCAGCCGGTCTCTTTCAGCAGCCGGGCGCATGACTCGATCGCCGTGCGGACACCGAGGTGCTGGAGCGGAAACGGCAGGTCGACGACGACGAAGGCCCGTGTCACGGCGCGACAGACGATCTCGCCGTGATAGATCATCTGATCGAGAGTTGCCGGCAGGGTCGAGTCGCGGCCCGCGACGACCATGGCCACGCTGTCGCCGACGAGCACGCAGTCGACACCCGCCTCGTCGGCCAGCCGTCCGGTCGGCCAGTCGTAGGCGGTGACCATGGTGATCGGCCGCCGGTCGTGGCGGGCGGCTGCCAAATCCTTCACCGTCACCCGCCGCGCGGGGGCCCGCTCATGCCGCGGGGAGGAGGGCGTCATGTGAGGCTCTTGAAGAAGTCATCGAGCTTGTCGTCGCCACCGGACGGCGGCTCGGCGGCTCCACCCCCCAGGAAGTTGAAGCCGCTCGGCTCGGCGGCCGGCTCGGCGCCGAGCGACCCGAGGTCGGGTGCCGCGGTCTCGGGGGCCGCGTTGGGCACGTCCACCTCCGGGCCAGGCTCCGGTGCCGCCATCTCGAGCGTCTCGTCGGTCGCAGCCATCGGCACGGTATCGTCGCCCCGGGGCGGCTGCGTCGCGGGATCTGCCGCCGATTCGTAGTCGACACGAAACACGATCCCTCCGACACGAATCTCAGACCCCGGCGACACGGGCGTGGCGACCGACGAGGTGATCCGCTCGCCGTTCACCAGCGTGCCGTTGGTCGAACCGAGATCCCGCACGAACACGGCTTCGTCCTTGACGAAGAACTCACAGTGCCGCCGGCTCACGCTGTCTTGCTGAACGCGAAACTTTGCCTCGTCGCCCCGGCCGACGAGCACGGGAAGCCGCACTGCGTGCACGGCCTTACGGCTCGCTGGCGAAACGATCACGAACTGAACGTTCATCGGTTGATCCACGGCGCGAACGGGCAGGGCCGCTGGCGGCGGAACCGGCCGCCGGCGGGAGTGTCCAGAGTTTACCCGCAGGGCCGAACGCTCCAATTTCTGCGGCTTTCCACGCCCCCGCCACCGTCCCTGCCCACCCTGATGGTGACCTTGCGGCACTTTCCCGCCGCCCTATAATCGCGGGGTTCACGGTGGTGGCTCCGGCCTCCGCTGCGACACCCGCGGGTGTAGCTCAGTTGGTAGAGCACCACGTTGCCAACGTGGTTGTCGTGGGTTCGAATCCCATCACCCGCTTTTCACTCGGTTCGCTGTGGGCCGTCGCGCGTGGAGCGCGTCGCCCCAGACGATCGCCGGCCGCTCCGCCGGCGCCGCGGTGGCGGCCGCTTCATGCTTCCTCGTCTCGACCTTTCTCCCGACTCACCCGCTGAACGAAACCCTGCATGGCTTCTTCCGAATCCTCTGCCGTGGCCGCCCCGGAGGCCGACACCCCCCGTCCCCTGACCCTCGACGTCGCCATCGACGCCGTTTCGACGTGTGAGCGACGGGTAAAGGTCACGGTGCCCCGCGAGGACATCGACCGCTACCGCGAGATGGCGATCGGGGAGCTGATGCCAACGGCCCTCCTGCCGGGTTTCCGTCCGGGCCGGGCGCCGAAGCGGCTCGTCGGCAGCCGGTTCAAGTCGGAACTCGGCGAGCAGATTCGCTCGAAGCTCGTCACCGACGCGATGACCCAGGTTTCGGAAGACAAAAAGCTCTCGCCGATCAGCGAGCCCGACATCGACTTCAACGCGGTGCTGCTGCCCGACGACGGGCCCCTGACGTTCGAGTTCTCGATCGAGGTGCGGCCCGAGTTCGAACTGCCGAAGTGGAAGGGGCTGTCGATCAGCCGGCCGGCTCGCGACATCACCGAGGCCGACGTCGAGGAGGCTCTGGGCAACGTGCTGCGTGAGCGGGCACGGTTCGTGCCCCACGACGGCGCACCGAAGGCGGGCGACCTGATCGTCGCCGATCTGACGTTCAAGGCCAACGGCTCGGTTGTGTCCGAGGCGGCCGAAATGGAGATCGTCGTCCGGCCCAAGCTGTCGTTCGCCGACGCCGAACTGGCCGGGTTCGACGCGCTCGTCAAGAAGGCCAAGGCGGGCGACACGGTCACCGCCACGGTGAAGGTGTCCGACGAGGCGGCCGTCGAGTCGCTCCGGGGCCAGGACGTCACGATGGAACTCAAGCTCCTCGAGGTCAAGAAATTTGAACTGCCCGAGCTGACGCCGGCGCTCCTGGAGGAGCTGGGCGGCTTCGACTCGGAGGAGGCGCTGCGGGGTGCCGTCCGAAAGCAGCTGGAAAACCAGCTGGAGTATCATCGCCGCCGCCAGGTGCGGCAGCAGGTCGCCGGGGCGCTGACGGCGTCGGCCGGTTGGGACCTGCCGCCGGCCCTGCTCAAGCGGCAGGCCCAGCGGGAGCTTGAGCGGGCGATCCTCGAGCTGCGGCGCAGCGGCTTCGACGACGACTCGATCCGCCGGTACGTCAACGAGCTCCGGCAGACGGTGCTCGCGAGCACCGCCCGGGCATTGAAGGAGCACTTCATCCTCGAGCGCATCGCCGAGGATGAGTCGGTGGCCGACACGGCGGCCGACTACGACGAGGAGATTCGCGCCATCGCCGCCCAGTCGGGCGAGTCGCCCCGCCGCGTGCGGGCGAGCCTCGAGCGCCGCGGGCTCATGGATGTGCTCCGCAATCAGATCATCGAGCGCAAGACCGTCGATCTGATCACGTCGCACGCGTCGTTCAAGGACACGCCGTTCGAGTTCCAAAAGCCCGACGCCGAGGCGATCGACCATGCCGTATGCGGTGCGGTCGTCGGCGAGGAGGAGATTCCCGTCGCGACCCAGGCCGAGGCGACAGCCCGACCTGGCAGCCGCGGCTGATCCTGGTCAAACGTGTTCCGGCGGCCGGCCGCCCCACCCACTCCGCAAGCCCCCAGCCTGAGAGCGTCATGCAGACCAGTCCCTTGTTTCCGCAGGCATCGAGCGCCCACCGCGACTACCAGCGGCAGCGGCAGATGACGCTCGGCGACCTGCTGCTCGAGAATCGCATCATCCTGCTGCAGGGTGAGATCTACGACGGCAACGCCAATGAACTGGTGATGAAGCTGCTCTATCTGCAGAGCGAGAACCGCCGGAAGGACATCCACTTCTACATCAACTCGCCCGGTGGCAGCGTCACCGCGACGATGGCGATCTACGACACGATGCAGATCCTCTCCTGTCCGGTGGCCACCTACTGCGTCGGCCTCGCTGCCAGCGGCGGCGCCGTCTTGCTCGCCGGCGGCGCCAAGGGCAAGCGGTTCGTGCTGCCGCACGCGAAGGTGATGATCCACCAGCCCTACGGGCAGGTCGGCGGGCAGGTGAGCGACATTGAGATCCAGGCCGACGAAATCATCAAGACCCGCGCCGTGCTCAACGAGATTCTCGCCAGCCACACCGGACAGCCGATCGAGCGGATCGCCCGCGACACCGATCGCGACCGCTATCTCACGGCCAGCGAGGCGAAGGAGTACGGCCTCGTCGACGAGGTGCTCGCGAAGCCGCCCGTCGTCGAAGAAGACAAGGACAAGGACTAGGCCGCCTGCCGGTCGCCGCCATCCCACCTCACCGCCCCTCGGAAACAAGCCCATGCCCCTGATTCCCTACGTCGTCGAGAAGAGCGGCCGCGAAGAGCGGGCGATGGACATCTACAGTCGCCTGCTCAAGGACCGGATCGTGTTCCTCGGCACGCAGGTGAACGACGAGGTGGCCAACGCGATCGTCGCCCAGTTGCTCTTTCTGCAGTCCGACGACCCAAAGAGCGACATCCACCTCTATATCAACTCGCCGGGCGGCAGCGTCACGGCGGGCCTCGCGATCTACGACACGATGCAATTCGTGACCTGCGACGTGGCCACCTATTGCATCGGACAATGTGCCTCGATGGGGGCGGTGCTGCTCACGGCCGGCGCCAAGGGCAAGCGACGAGCCCTGCCGAATGCCCGGATCATGATCCATCAGCCTTTGGCCGGCATGGAAGGCACGGCGGAGGAGATCATGATCCATGCCAAGGAATTCAAGAACATCAAGCAGAAGCTCAACACGATCCTGCTCAAGCACACGGGCCATCCGCTCGAGAAGATCGAGCAGGACACGGACCGTGACCGGTTCATGTCGGCGCAGGAGGCGCTCGACTACCGACTGATCGACGAGGTGATCGACCGAATGCCGATGGCCACGCCCGCGGGCTAGAGCCACGGACCTGGCGAACGACTGGTGGGGAGCGTCCGACGGGTCGCTCCTCGGAGGCGCATGGAGGCGCGTCATGACGACCCCGTTCTCGACGATCCGCTCATCGATGCCCGCGGTGCTCGGGCTGCTGTCGGCCCTCGTCGCCACGGCCAGCCTCACCGGCTGCAAGAGCGACTTGAACCAGCAGCTCCTCGAGCGGGAGCTGCGGTATCAGGAAGACCAGATCTACAACCTGCAGGACGAATTGCAGGTGGCCTGCTCGAAGCTGGACAGAGCCGCACGAGAGAACGCGAGTCTCAAGAAGCAGCTCGGCGTGGGTGACGACGCCGGAGCCCCACGGTCAGGCCCGGGGCGGCCCCGGCCTGCCGGCCTGCCAGCCCCGGTCAATGTGCCCCCCGCCATCGAGATTCCCGACGGCGGTGGTCCGCGGCCAGCCGCCGGCCGGTCCGGCCCGGCGGTCGGACCGCTGGCCCCACCCGCCCTGGAGGGCGTGCCGCCGCTGCCGGCCGACGGGGCCTCGGCGATGCCCACGCCGGCCGAGCCGGCATTGTCGCTGCCTGGAGCGTCGGCCGCGGTGCCCCCGCCGATTCAGCGGCTTGCTTTCGAGGCACCTGCCGATGCCGCGCCCGTGGCGCGGCTGGTGGTCAATGCCGAGCAGACCAGCTGCCTTGACGCCGACGGAGACGGCCGCAGCGAGGGGCTCTCGCTCGTGTTCGAGCCACGGGATGCGGAGGAGCGGCTCACGTCGGCCACTGGAGACGTCACGATCACGGTGTTCGACGCCGCGACCGGTGCCGATCCGGCCACGGGCGAGGGCCGGCCGATCGCACACTGGGACATCCCGGCAGCCGAGATTCCGCGACACTTCCGGCGGACGTCACGGATGCGCGGCCTGCACTTCTCGCTCCCGTGGCCGGGCACTCCTCCCGCCGGCAGCCACGCCCGCGTGGTCGTGCGGCTCACGCCGGCCACCGGTGACCCCCAGCTCGCCGCCGACGCGACCATCGCCACCCGCTGACGCATCGCACCCATACAAGCCCTGAGCGCGAGCGAGGTGATCCTGCTCACAGCCCGCGATCTTCGAGGAAGTTGAGCAGGTCGGCGACACGATTGGAGTAACCCCACTCGTTGTCGTACCAGCTCACCACCTTCACGAAGTTGCCCAGGCCGATCGTATCGACGGCCGAGAAGATCGAGCTGTGCGGATCACCCTTCAGGTCGGTCGAGACCAACTCCTTGTCCGTATACCGAAGAATGCCCTTGAGCGGGCCATCGGCGGCCTTCTTCATCGCGGCGTTGATCTCGGCCGGCGCGGCGTCCTTGTCCAGGATAGCCGTGAAGTCCACCACGCTGACGGTCGGCGTCGGCACGCGGAAGGCCATGCCGGTGAACTTGCCCTGCAGCGCCGGAATGACGAGGCCCACGGCCCGCGCGGCGCCGGTGCTCGAGGGCACGATGTTCAAGGCCGCGGCCCGAGCGTCGCGGAGATCCTTGGCGGCCGTGTCGACCGTCTTCTGCGAGTTGGTGTAGGCGTGCACCGTGGTCAGGAGGCCGCGGTCGATGCCCCAGGTCTCGTGCAGCACCTTGGCCACCGGCGCCAGGCCGTTGGTCGTGCAGGAGGCATTGGAGATGACGTGGTGCTTCTTGGGGTCGTACATCTCATTGTTGACGCCCAGCACGATCGTGAGATCTTCGTTCTTGGCCGGGGCCGAGATCACGACCTTCTTCACGCTGTCGCGCTTATGGGCGACCGCCTTCGTGGCGTCGGTGAAGAAGCCCGTGCTCTCCACCACGATCTGCACGTCCTGCGAGCCCCACGGGATCGAGCCGGGATCCTTCTCGGCGAAGACCTTGATCTTCCGGCCATCGACGATGAGATCGTTGCCGTCGTAGCCGACCGTTCCCTTGAAGGGGCCGTAATTCGAGTCGAACTCGAGCAGATGGGCGTTGGTCTTCGCGTCGGTGAGGTCGTTGAGGGCCACCACCTGCACGTCGCCGTTGAGGCCGTACTTCTCGTAGATGGCGCGGAAGGTGAGGCGGCCGATGCGACCAAAGCCGTTGATGCCGACGCGAATGGACACGGCGAATCTCCTGGGGCGGGACGTCGTGGGACATGAGCCCGCAGCCGCGGTCGAGCGAGCCGCCACCGTGCGGGCGGGCGGAATATACACGCCCCGTCGGCGCCCCTCAATCGGCCCGCCGAAACGCCCGTCCCGTGGTCGTGTGCGGTAGGATACCGCCATAGCCATGCCCCCCGCCGTCATCGAACTCGAAAACATCCGCACGTCGTTCGCCATGCCCGGTGGCGAACGCACCGACGTGCTCGACATCGCCGGCTTCGTGCTCGCCGAGGGGGAGGAATGCGCCCTCGAGGGGCAGAGCGGCTCGGGAAAATCGACGCTCCTCCACGTGATCTCCGGCATTCTCCGGCCCGACTCAGGCCGCGTGGTGATCGCCGGCCACGACATCACCCGGCTGCCGGAGGCCCGTCGCGATCGCGTTCGCGCCGACACGCTCGGCCTCGTGTTCCAGCAGTTCAACCTGCTGCCGGGGTTCACTGCCCTGGAAAACGTGCTCGTCGCGATGTCGTTCGGCAGCCGCAAGCCCGACCGCTGGCGGGCGGCCGACCTGCTCGCCTCCGTCGGACTCTCCCATCGTCTCCACCACAAGCCGGCGGAGCTCTCGATCGGCCAGCAGCAGCGGGTGGCCGTCGCGCGGGCCCTCGCGAATCGCCCGCGGGCGATCCTGGCCGACGAGCCGACCGCGAGCGTCGATGCGGCCCACCAGCAGCAGGTGATCGACCTGTTGCGGACCACCTGCGTGGAGCAGGGAGTCGCCCTCCTCGTGGTGACCCATGCGGCCGAGGTGGCGCGGCAGTTCCCGCGGCGGCTACGGCTCGAAGACTTCAACCGCGCGGCGGCCCACGCATGACGAATCCCGGACGCCCGACCCCATGACGCTCTTCGGCATCGCCTGGCGAAACATCCGGCAGCGGGCGCTCACCAGCGGCCTCACGGCGCTGTCGCTCGCGCTCGGCGTCGCGCTCGTCGTGGCCACGCTCGTGACGGCCGGGATCGTGAAGCAGGCGTTCAACTCCGGCGCCGGGCTCGGCTACAACATGATCGTGGGGGCGAAGGGGAGTCCGCTGCAGTTGGTGCTCAACAGCGTCTACCTCATCAGCCGGCCGATCGAGAACGTCTCGTGGGGCTTCTACGAGCAGTTCCTGCCGGCCGAGCGCCGCGGCGACGGCCAAGCCGGCACGTTCGCCGGCAGCGTGCAGACGGCCGTGCCGATCTGCATGGGGGACTACTTCCGCGGGCACCGCGTCGTGGGCACGAATGCCGCCTACTTCGACCGGCTCACCTACGGCAACGGCCGGCCGTTCGCCTTCGCGGCTGGCGAGAACTTCCGCGACGCCGACCTCTTCGGCGGCGTGCTCGGCGCCGACGTGGCCCGCAGGCTCGGCCTGAAGGTGGGCGACGCGTTTTCGCCGACGCACGGCGCCGACGACGGACTTGTGCATGACCCGTTCATCGTCCGCGGCGTGCTCGCCCGCACCGACACGCCCGTGGACCGCGGCGTGTACGTCAACATGGAAGGCTTCTATTTGCAGGAGGGGCACGCGAAGCCCGTCGCAGGGACCGCGCCGTCCGCACACCACAAACCGACCGAGACGGCCGCCGGGCAGCCCGCGCCGCTGCCGCCGGAGCAGCGGGAGGTGACGGCGATCCTCGTGGAGACGGCATCGCTGCCGGGGCTGCCTCCGGAACTGATGGCGATGGGCCTCAAGCAGGCGATCAACGAAGGCCGCGACGGCCAGGCTGCCGAACCGATCCGTGAGATCCGCCAGCTGCTCGACCTCTTCGTGCGGCCGCTCGAGCTATTGCTCCTGCTCGTGACGGTGCTCGTCGTCATCGTCTCCGCGATCGGAATCCTCGTGAGCATGGTGGGATCGTCGCTCGAGCGGAGCCGCGACGTGGCGGTGATGCGGGCGCTCGGCGCTCGGCGCGGCCACGTGCTCGCCACGGTCTTGATCGAGGCGATCCTGTTGGCGGTCGGCGGCGGCCTCGCGGGCTGGGCACTCGGCCACGCCGTCGTCGCCGCCATTGGCCCCTTGATCACGACGGGCGCGGGCGTGACGGCCAGCTTCTTCTCGACCTCGCCCGCGGAACTCTTGCTCGTGCCGTTCCTCATCGGCCTGGCGATCCTCGCCGCGTTGCTCCCGGCCCTCTCCGCCTACCGCACCGACGTCTCCCGCTGGCTGTGACGGCTGCGCGACCCCCGGACCGGCTCCCCTTGATGTAGGCCCGTTGCGGAGCAACAGGCCTACTTGGGCCGTGAGGGGCTGCCCACTGCCCTGAGAGCCGGCGTATGCTGACCAGCGCAGCCAGGATGGCGAAGCGCAGGCAGCATCGAGCGAGCGAAGGACAGGATGTCCGGAGCGAGCGTCCGGCTCTCGGGGCATGGGCAGCCCCGAACCCACGCGAGACGTCGCCATCGCAGCTCCTGCCCACCCGATCACTGCGACTTCGGGGCGAACCAGGGGTAGATCGCCGGTACGACGAAGGCCGTGAGCAGCGTGGACGTCACGATGCCGCCGATCACGACCGTCGCCAGCGGCCGCTGGATCTCGGCGCCCGCGCTCGTCGCCAGAGCCATCGGGAGAAATCCCAGGCTCGCCACGAGCGCCGTCATCAGCACCGGCCGAATGCGGACGCCCGCCGTCACGATCGCCGCCTCGCGGGGCGCGAGGCCTCCCTCCCGCGCATGCTCGGCGCCCGCCACCCACACGAGGCCGTTGAGCACGGCCACGCCGAAGAGGGCCACGAAGCCGACGCCCGCCGCGATCGAGAAGGGCATCCCCCGCAGGGCGAGCGCCGCGATCCCGCCCGAGGCCGCTACCGGCACCGCCACGAAGATCAGCGCCGCCAGCCGGAACGACTTGAAGCTGGCGTAGAGCAAAATCGCGATCAGCCCGAGCACGGCCGGCGTGATCAGGGCCAGCCGCCGGCTCGCCGAGACGAGGTTCTCGAAATCGCCTCCCCATCGCAGCGTGTAGCCCGTGGGCAGCTTCACCTGCTTCGCGACGGCGGCCTGCGCCTCCTGCACGAAGCCGGCCACGTCGCGGCCGCGGACGTTCGCCGATACGAACGTGCGACGGCGGGAGTTCTCGTGCTCGATCGACGGCGGGCTCTCCTCCATCCGCACGTCGGCCAGTTCGCCGAGCGGCACCGGCCGGCTGCCGGCCGAGCCCACCGGAATCTGCGGGAGCAGATCGGGGTTCTCCCGCCATTGGGGCGCGAACCGCACGATGAGCGGATACCTCGGCCGGCCCTCGAAGATCACGCCGGCGTCGATGCCCCCCATCGCCGCCACCGTGCGGATCACCTCGGCGCCGTCGATGTGGTGGCGGGCGAGTTGGTCGGGCCGGGCGTCGATCTGGAGCGTGGGGATGTTGGCCTGCCAGTCGGCCCGCACGTCGGCTGCGCCAGGGATGCCGGCGAGGACCCGCTCGATCTGCTTGCCGACGGTGCCGAGCGTGTCGAGGTCGTCACCGTAGACGAGCACCGCCACGTCGGCCTTCACGCCGGCCACCAGCTCGTCGACCCGCATCTCGATCGGCTGGCTGAAGCCGAAGTTGGCCTCCGGCGCCACGTCGGCAAGCGCCTTGCCAAGCTTCTCAACGAGCTCATCCCGCGAGATCGGCGCGGGCCATTCGGCCCGCGGCTTGAGCATCAGCCAGACGTCGGTCTGCTGCACGCCCATCACGTCGTTGGCGATCTCGGGCCGGCCCGTCTTGCAGAACACCGTCTTCACCTCGGGAAACGCCCGGAGCGCCTTCTCCACCCGGGTGGTGACGGGCACCGAGTCCTCGAGCGTGGCACTCGGCAGCCGCACCATCTCGACGAGCAGGTCTCCCTCATCGAGCCGGGGCATGAACTCCGCACCGAGCCGGAGCGCCACCGGCACGCTCGCCGCCACGAGCCCGGCCGCCACGAGCGAAATCACCACCGGGTGGTGAACGGCCAGCCGCGCCAGCGGCTGGTAGAACCGGTGGAACAGCCGCATCACGAGCGGCTCGTGTTCCTCCTCGCGGGAGAGCACTGTCGCCGCGAGCACCGGCATCAGCGTGAGCGAGATCACGAGCGACCCCGCGAGGGCGAAGAGCACCGTCAGGGCCATCGGCCGGAACAGCTTCCCTTCCGTGCCCTCGAGCGCCAGGATCGGCAGGTAGACGATGGCGATGATTAGCTCGCCGAACATCGTCGGCCCGCGGACCTCGATCGCCGCGTCGCGGACGACCGCCAGCCGCGACGCCGTGGGGGGTGCGAGCCCCAGCCGCCGGACGCAGTTCTCGACCATGATCACGGAGCTGTCGACGACGAGGCCGAAGTCGATCGCGCCCAGGCTCATGAGGCTCGCCGGGATCGCGCAGGCCCACATCAGGTTGGCCGCGACGAGCATCGACATCGGGATCGCCAGCGACACGATGAGCCCGGCCCGGATGTTGCCGAGGAGCACGAGCAGCACGCCGATCACGAGCAGGCCCCCTTCGGCGAGATTGTGGAGCACCGTGTCGAGCGTGCGGGCGATCAGCGCGGAGCGGTCGTAAATGATGTCGATCGTCACGCCGGGGGGCAGCGTCTTCCTGATTTCGTCGATCTTTTCCTTGGCGGCGGCCACGACACGGCGGCTGTTCTCGCCCCGCGTCATCATCACCATGCCGGTCACCACCTCGCCGCGGGCATCCCGCGTGGTGGCCCCCTGCCGCACGAGCGGCGCGATCGTGACCGTGCCGATGTCGCGGACGAGGATCGGCACGCCCCCCGCCGGCGACCGCACCACGACCTGCCCGATGTCGTCGACCCCGTCGAGCAGGGCGCGGCCGCGGATGAACCGCTGTTCGCCGTGCTTGACGATGTAGCCGCCGCCGGTGCTGGCGTTGTTGCGCTCGAGCGCGTCGACCACCTCGGAGAGCGGGATGCCGTGGCTCGAGAGGCGATCCGGGTCGACCTGCACCTGGTAGCTCTTCGCGAAGCCGCCGTGGCTGTTGATGTTGGTCACGCCCGACACCTCGCGCAACGCCGGCCCGATCTCCCACTCGAGCAGGCTCCGCAGCTCCATCAGGTCGTGCCCCGTGCCGCGGACCTCGAACTGGAGGATCTCGCCCAAAGCCGTGGAGAGCGTGCCGAGGGCCGGGTCGGGGAGCCCCGGCGGAATGAGGGCCCGCGCCTCGGCGATCCGCTCGGCCACGAGCTGGCGGGCGAGGTAGATGTCGGTGCCCTCGCGGAACACGATCGTCACCAGCGAGATGCCGAACTTGGAGAGGCTGCGGGTCTCCTCCACGTTGGGCAGGCCGCTCATCGCCAGCTCGACCGGATAGGTGATGTATCGCTCCACCTCCAGCGGCGTGAGCGTGCCGGCGTCGGTGACCACCTGCACCTGCACGTTCACGAGATCCGGTACGGCATCGACCGGAATCTTCGTGGCGGCCATGAGGCCGCCCACGGCGAGCGCGATGAACAGGCCGATCACGAGGACGCGATTGCCCAGCGACCACTCGATCAGGCCCGAGAGCATTTGGCCTCCGCCGATTGGTGCATACCCACCTCAATACAAGCCCCCAGGCGCAAGCCGGGGGATCGTGTGACGGATCGGTGGAGACTGTTCGCCCCATCCCCTCGCTCGCGCTCAGGGCTTGTATCGCCCCCATACAAGCCCCCAGGCGCAAGCCGGGGGATAGTCGCCGTCTCCGCTTCGACTTCCTTCTCGAGGAGCAGCCGGCTCTTGAGCAGGAACGCCCCGCGGGAGACCACCTCCTCCCCCTCGGAGAGGCCGCGGGTGATCTCGATGAGCGTGTCGGTCTCGATCCCGGTCTGCACGTCGCGGCGGCGAAACCGGCCGTCTCCCTCCGGCACGAACACGAACGCCTTGCCGTCGTGCCGCAGCACCGCCGCGGACGGCACGGCGACCGCGTCGCGAAGCTGCCCCTGTGGCAGGTCGACCCACACGAACATGCCCGGCTTGTAGTGGGCGTCGTCGTTATCGATCTCGGCCACGAGCGGCACGCTGCGGCTCTCGGCCTCCACGGTGGCACCCACGTGGTTGATTTTCGCCGTCGTCTCGTGCACCGATGCTCCGGGGACGGTCACCTTCACCGCCTGGCCGTCGGCCACCTCGACAGCGGTCCATTGCCGCTCGTGCACCAGCGCCCGCACCCAGAGCGTCGTGGTGTCGGCCACCACGAACATCCGCTTGCCGGGCTCGACCCGCTCGCCGCGGGCCACGAAGATGTCTTCCACGAGGCCGTCGATCGGCGACCGGAGCACGAGGGTGCTCAATGAGTCGTCGTTCGGCTGCTCAGCCGCCGCATCGCCTGCGTCGGCGGAGTCGCCCACGAGCGCCCGCAGGTGCTCCCGTGAGATCTCCAGCACCCGCTCGGCCTGCTCCCGCTCCGCGGCTGATTTGTCTCGCTCCTGCCGCGTCAGAAACCTCGCCTCCTCGCACTCGGCGAGGTATCGCTCCCGTGCTACCTCCAGGTTGCTCTGCCGTTCTTCGACGATCCGACCGGAGAGGGCTCCACCAGTCTCGAGTGAACTGGTGCTCGCCCGCACTTTCTCCGCCTGGAGCAACTTCGAATAGCTGCCGAGAATCCGGTCGCGGTAGTTGCCGAGCAGCTCCTTGCCGAACCGCTTCTCGATCTCGTCGAGCGGCGGATGAGCCTCCAGTGCTCCGAGCATCGCCTCGACGTTCGTCTGGATCGTGGCGGCCCAATCGGCCGCTTTTACTGCGATCGCAAGATCGGCCATGCACTTCCGCACGTCGTTGCGGGCCATGCCGACGTCACGGCTGGAAAGCTCGGCGAGTGGATCCCCGGCCTTCACCCGCTGCCGCACCCGCACCAGCATCTGCGACACGATGCCATCCACCGGCGCCGCGTAGTCGATCTGCCGGCGGGCGTCGTAGTCGATCCGCCCCGGCACCGTCACGTGGTCGCGCAGCGGCACGCGGCCCACCGTCACTGCCGTGATCTCGCTGGCCGCTGTCGCCGCCGGCAGCGAGACGACGTCGCCGGGCGCGGCGGCCGATGCCGGCGCGCCCCCCGCCGGCCCGGCTACATGGCCGGTGCCGCCAAAGTGATGCGTGGCCAGCCACCACCAGGCCAGCCCGCCGGCCGCGAGGAAGACCGCCCCGGTCAGGCCGCGGCGAATCCGGGCCAGGAGCGGTCGGGGCGCCGGCGCAGGGGCGGAGACGGAGGCTGACATGCCGGCTGGTTCCAGAAGGATGGGCGAACCAACCTATTATCGCTCTGAACTCACGGCTGCGGTAGCGGCTGCACGGCAGCCGGATTCACGGCCGGCGCCGCGGGGGGCACCCGTTCGTCAGGCCCCACCGGAGCCTCGATCGCCGCGGGTGCCGTCGGCGTTGGCGGAAACACTTCCAGCTGCAGCAGGTCGGCGATCGCGACGGCATTGGACCAGCGGTCGGCCTGGGCCTCGACGAACGCCAGTTCCGTCTCGGTGAGCGTCCGCTGCGCCTGCAACAGGCTCAAGAACGTGACCTCACCCTTGCCGTAGAGCATCTGCGTCAGCTGCACCGTCTCGCGGGCCTTCGGCAGGATCGACTCCTCGTACCAGGCGACGAGCCGCCGCGCCGTGCGGAAGGCGTTCACCGCCTGGGCCGTCTGCGTGGCGAGATCGAGCTCGATCGAGCGGAGCGCCGCCCGCGAGCCGGCGATGTCGGCCTGCGCCGAGCGGATGTTGCCCTGGTTGCGGTCGAAGAGCGGCACTTCCATCATCACCTGCGCGAGGCCCTGGTCCTGCGCGGGGAAGTTCACGTTCCGCTGGTAGCCCCCCAACAGATTGACGTTGGGAATCGGCTCGACGCGGGCCCGCTCGAGCGCCCACTGGGCCCGGGCGACGTCGGCGGACGCGGCGCGGGGCAGGGCGTTGAGCCGCACCACTTCCTCCTGGAGCATCGCCAGCTCGAAGTCGGGCAAAGCCGCGAGCAGGTCGCCGGCCACGGGGCCGATCTCCTCCCGCGGCACGGCCATCGCGGCGGCCAGCTGCCTCTGGCCGGTTTCGATGTCGACGCCCGCATTCAACAGCCGCACATCGGCCCGGTCGCGCTCGATGTTCCAGAAGAGCACGTCGGCCTTCGTCCCCTCGCCCGCCTCGGCCAGCTGGCGGCCGATCTCGTACGACCGCGTGGCGATCTGCAGCAGCTGGTTGAAGATCTCCTGCCGACGCTGAGCCACGAGCAGGAGATAGAAGCTGCGTCGCACGTCGCGGAGCACGTCGAACCGGGCCCGCGTGAGTTCGAACTGCGCCTTCTGCACCTCGCGGAGCGCCGCCTGTTGCGACAGCCGCAGCTTGCCTGCCGTGACGAGATCCTGGGCGACGGTGCCCGACCACTGGCTGTAGGAGCCCGCCATCTGCGGCGAGAACCCGGCCACGACTGGGTTCGGGTAGAGCCGCGCCTGCACGGCCTTGCCCTGCGCCATCTCGACGGCGGCCCGAGCCGCGCGGATCCGCGGATGGAGCCGCTCTGCCTGGGCCACGCACTCCGCGAGCGTCCGCGACGGCTGCAGGATGCCCGGCACCGGAGGCACGACGGCCTCGGTCGGCGATCGGCTGCCCAGCGACTGGCCGGGATCATGGAGTTGCGCCTGCGACTGGGGTGCCCAGTTCTCCGCGGCCGCCGCGGCGGGCCAGGCCAACGCCACGAGGACCGCGGCCCAGGCCACGGTGCGGCGGGACGTTCGTTCGCAGGTTTGGATCTCACAGCGCATCAGGCACCCGGTTGCAGAGAAACCGCCTGGCGGTGTCTTCGGCACGACCGGAGCCGCCGGCACATGCCATACAACCGGCCCGGAGCCTCTTGCCCAGCCTGCCTCAACCCCCGCCAGGCAGTTCGCGTCAACTGGCGTGGGTTCGGGGCTGCCCATGCCCCGTCGCCGGACGCTCGCTACGGCATCCATGCCTTCGCTCGCTCGATGCCGCCTTCGCTTTCGGCATCCTGCCTGCGCTCGGCGGCATACGCCGGCTCCCGGGGCACTGGCAGCCCCTCACGACGTCGTGTGGTTTACAATCGAATACATGCGAAATCTCTCCCGACTCTCCCTGGTGGTGGCCCTGGCGCTCTCTGTCGCAGCCGTAGGCTTCGTCGCTCGGGCCTGCCCGTTCTGTTCGGCCGTGTCGCTCACGTTCGCGCAGGAGATCGCCCAGAGTCAGGCGGCGGTGATCGCCCGGCTCGTCGAGCCGCCCCCGGCGGCATCGCTCGGGCCGCGGGCCGATGGGCCGCTGCCGAAGGCGAAGTTCGTGGTCGTCGAGCCGCTCAAGGGGGCAGATCTGCTGGCCGAGGCGGGACTCACCGGCGGCGACGCGAAGCAGATCGAGACGATCATGCTCGAGGAGAAGCCGGTGGGTTCGCTCTTTCTCATCATGGGCGTCGAGCCACCGAATCTCGTCTGGAGCAGCCCGATCGGCGTCAGTGACCGCGCGGTCGCGTATCTCAAGCAGCTCGCCGATCTGCCGGAGAAGGGGGCCGACCGGCTTGCCTTCTTCCAGCAGCATCTCGAGGACGCCGACGAGACGCTCGCCCGCGATGCCTACGACGAGTTCGCCGTCGCTCCCTACGCAGACGTCCGTGACTTGAGGGACCGGATGAACCCGGCGCAGCTGCTCGCGTGGATCGAGAACCCGAAGGTGCAGGCGAACCGACGACGGCTCTACGCCACGATGCTCGGCGTATGCGGCTCGCCGGCCGATGCCGAGCGGATCGGGAAGATTCTCGACGGCACCGCGGTCACGGAAGACCAGGCCGAGATCCGCAGCGGACTCGACGCGCTCATCGCCTGCTACGTGACGCTGCGCGGCCCCGAGGGTCTCGATCTCGTCGATCGGCTGTTCCTCGACCGCACCGACGACGGGAAGGCCCGCGACATACCCTTCGCCGAAACCTATGCCGCCGTGATGGCGCTGCGATTTTTGGGCGAGGAGTCCGAGACGGTGCCCCGGCCGCGGGTGCTCCAGTCGCTCCGCGTCCTGCTTGAGGAGCCCAAGCTCGCCGACCTCGTGATCGCCGACCTCGCCCGGTGGCAGGACTGGTCGGTGATCGAGAAGCTCGTCGAGCTCTTCAAGACGGCCCAGGCCGACAACATCTTCGTCCGTGAGCCGGTGGTGAACTATCTGAAGGCCTGCCCGCTGCCCGAGGCGGCGGCGGCCGTGGCCGAGCTCGAGACGATCGACCCGGAGGCTGTCCGCCGCGCGGGGACGCTGGCCGGCCTGGCGGCCCTGGCGGCTACGGCGCCGAAGCCTGGTGACTCGAGCGACGACGACCCCGGCGGCACCGCGCCGGCAGCCGGCGCAGCCCTCGCCCCCACGGCCGACGACACCGCCCTCGCCGCCACGATCGCTCCGGTGATCGCGGATGAAGACGCGACCGACGCCCTGCCGGGTGTCGATCCCGCCGCCCCGCCGATCGCTCCCCCCGCGGCGGCGACGCCTGCGGGGTGGCGGGCCTGGAAGTGGGCCTTGTGGGCGGCTGCCGTGCTCCTGATCGCCGGTGTCTCGCGGGCGATGCTCAAGCCCACGACATCATCCGGTCGCCCGGCACGGTAGCATGAAGGGGCTTCGCCCACTCACGCCCTCTGCCGCCATGGCCACCGGACTTTTTGACACGCCGCCCCAGGTCGCGGCCTCCGTGCCGACCACAGCCGACCCGGAGGCCTATCTCGCCCTCTCCGGAGTCGCCGTGGCCGCTGCGGCGCTCGCGGCCTTTTCGCCGTTGGCGTTCGTCGATTGGTGGCTCGCCGTGGTGCCGCTAATCGGGCTCGTGCTCGGATCGGTGGCCCTGCGCGACATCGCCCGACGGCCCACGGAGCTCACCGGCCGGCCGCTCGCGATCGTGGCCATGGCCGCCTGCGGGTTGGCGCTCGTCGGGGGGCTGGTGTACCAGTCGGTCGTCTATGCGACCGAACTGCCGCCAGGTTTCGCGCGGCTGAGCTACGCGCACCTCCAGCCGGCCGATGGTGATCCCCCCGACACGGTGCCGGACACAGCCCGTGCGCTCGACGGCCACGACGTGCTGCTCAAGGGCTATATGTATCCCGGCAAGCAGCAGCGAGGGATCGTGCAGTTCCTGCTCGTCCGCGACCAGGGCGACTGCTGCTTCGGCGGCAACCCCAGGATCACCGATCGGGTGCTCGTGCAGCTGGCGGATCCCGCCGGCGTCGAGTTCTCGCCTCGGCTGAAGAAAATCGCCGGCCGGTTCCACGTGCGGCCGGTCGGCACCGACGCCCTCGCCGGCGGCGTGCTCTACCACCTCGAGAACGCCTCGGTGCGGTGACCCGCCCCGGCATCCCGCCCATGACACCGCACGGATCGCGACTCCTCGTTGCTGCGATGTTCGTCGCGCTGACCGGCTGCGGCCCGGACGCATCGCCCGCTCGTCCCCCGGCACCGACCGCCTCAGCCCCGCCCACCTCGACGGTCGGCACTTCGCCAGTTCCGGCGCGACCGGCTGCTCACTCCGGCCCGGTACGGGAGATCACGTTCGACGACATCAAGCTCGAGATGGAGAAGGGAGCCCCCTTTACCCGTGACCTCCTCCCCAGGAGGGTCACGGCTTTGGAGCAGGAACGGGTGCGTATTCGGGGCTACATCCTCCCCAGTTTCCAGCAGGCGGGCCTGACGCAGTTCGTGCTCGTCCGGGACAACCAGGAATGCTGCTTCGGCCCCGGTGCGGCCCTTCACGACTGCGTCGTCGTGCGGATGCTGCCGGGCCGGAGCACGACGTTCTCGATCCGCCCCGTGGCGGTGGCCGGCCGATTCCGGGTGGAGGAGCTGCGCGGGCCCGACGGAAAGCACCTTGCGATCTACTCGCTCGACGGCGAAGCTGTTGACTGAAAAGGAATGCCGATGTCGATCGACGACTTCTACTGGCTGTACGACCTGCCGCCCCATCGAACGGCAGTGCTCTTCGTCGCCGCGTTCGTCGGCTTCTACTGGATCGGGTCGATCCTGCTGCGGCCGATCCTGCGGCAGTTCGTGAAGCACACCGCCGGCTGCAACGACATCGTCGGCTACGTGCTCTCCTGCTTCTGCGTCTTCTACGGCCTGCTGCTCGGCCTGATCGCCGTCACTGCCTACCAAAACGTCGCCGACGCCGGCTCCAACGTCACCCGCGAGGCGGCCGCGCTTTCGGCGCTTTACGAAGACGTCTCCCGCTATCCGGATCCGCACGGCCAGAACCTCCGCTGGCTCCTCCGCGACTACACGCGGTACGTCATCAAATACGCCTGGCCGCTCCAGCAGAAAGGCATCATGCCGGAAGAGGGCACGATCCGGGCGGCGGCGGTGCATGACCAGCTGCTCGAGTTTCAGCCCACGACGCCGGCGGATGAGATCGTCCACGCCGAGGCTCTGCGGCAGTTCAATCATTTTCTCGAGTGCCGCCGGATGCGGCTCTACTCGGTCGGGTCTTCGCTCCCCAACTCGATGTGGTTCGTGATGGTCCTGGGGGCGATCCTGAATATCGCGATCTGCTGGCTGTTCGACATGCGATTCATCACGCAGCTCGTGCTCGGAGGCATTCTCGCGGCCTACCTCGGCACGATGATGTTCCTGATCTTCGACATGAATCAGCCGTTCCGGGGTGACGTGAGCATCAAGCCCGACGCGTTCGAGGCGCTCTACGCACGGATGAATGAGGGCTGACGATGAGCGACCCACTTCCTTGCCTTCCATCGTCGTCGCCGCAGCTCGTATCCCGCCGCCGCGCGCTCGCCGACGGCACGGCCGCGACACTCGCCGCCGCCCGCCTTCTGGCCCCGGCCCTGTTCACCGGCTGCTCGCTCGGCCTGCCGCCGCGGGCCCGCGCCGTCACGGTGGGCATGCTCCATTCACAGACCGGCCCGCTGGGCATCAGCGCCACCGGCCTCCGGGACATCGAGCTTCATGCCTTCGAGCGGATCAACGCCGCAGGGGGAATCCTCGGACACCCGATCGAGGCCCACGCTCCCGATCCTCGCTCGCGGACCGACCTCTTCGTGAGGAAAGCCCGCCAGCTGCTGGACGAGGGCGTAGCCTGCATCTTCGGCTGCTGGACGAGCGCGAGTCGGCAGGCAGTGCTGCCGCTCATCGAGGAGGCCCGGAAGCTGCTCTTCTACTCCGTGCAGTATGAGGGCAATGAGTCGTCGAAATATGTCGTCTATGGCGGCATGGTGCCCAATCAGCAGATCTTTCCCGCGCTCGACTGGCTGATGACCCCGGCCGGCGGCGACCGGAAGAAGATCTTCCTCGTCGGCTCGGACTACGTGTTCCCCCGGACGGCCAATTACGTCGCGAAGAAGTATCTCCAGGACAAGGCCCTGAAGCCCGTCGGCGAGACCTACCTGCCGCTCGGTGACCGCGACTTCACGGCGCCGATCCAACGCATCCTCGAGTCGGGGGCCGACTGCGTGTTGAGCACGGTCAACGGCACGTCGAACCTCGGCCTGTTCCAGGCGCTCGCCGCCGCGAAGGTCGATTCGGAAAAGCTGCCGGTGTTCTCCACGAGCATCGCCGAGGACGAGCTGCGCAGCCTCGTGCCGGACCAGGTCCGGGGCCACTACGCCCTCTCCTGCTACTTCCAGAGTCTCGATACGCCGGCCAACCGGCGGTGGATCACCGGGTTCCGCGACGAGTTCGGCTTCGACCGTGTCACGGGCGACCCGATGGAGCCCGACTGGTGCCTCGTGCACCTCTGGAAGCAGGCCGTGGAGAAGGCGGGCTCGTTCGAAACCGAGGCCGTGCGACAGGCCTTCCGTGACGGGCTCTCGTTCGCCGGCCCAGGCGGCACCGTCCGCCTCGATCCCAAGACGCAGCACACCTCGAAGTTCTTCCGGATCGGCCGGATTCGTCCCGACCGGCAGTTCGACATCGTGCACGCTTCGGAGGCGCCGCTCGATCCTGATCCATATCCGCAGATCGCGTTCCCCGGCTGGAGCGTCGACTGGACGACGGAGGGCGTGACCCGAGGCCCGGAGGTCGACATCGATGGCGACGTTTGAGGTCGAGCAGACCGAGGGCATGCGGTGGGTGCGCGTCGATCTCGACGATGACGACGTCCGCACGGAGAAGGGTGCGCTCAACCACATGCAGGGCGGGATCACGATGGACGTTCCCCTGCCGAGCCTCAAGGCCTGGTGGGTCTCGCTCTTTTCCGACGAGTCGCTCCTGCGGCCGCGCTATGCCGGCACGGGCAGCGTCTGGCTCGACTCGACGCTCGGCGGCTATCACGTCTTCAAGCTCCGCCGCAACGAGCAATGGATCCTCGACACGAAGTGCTTCTGGGCGAGCGACGGCGAGGTGAGGCTCTCCGTGCATCGCGAGCCGATGTGGACGAGCTATTGGGCCGACCAGGGCCTCTTCTGGTACAAGACCGCGCTCAAGGGAGTTGGCCAGGTGGTGCTGTCGGTGGACGGCCCCGTGCAGGAGGTCGCGCTCACGAACGACCGGCTCGTGGCCGACGGGCCGTTCGTGATCGCCCGCACGGCCGGCATCCGGCTGACCGTGAAGCGGCCAGCCCGCTCGCTCGTGAGCTTCTGGCTCTCCGGCCAGAAGCGGGCCTACGTCTACGAGGGCACCGGCAAGCTGCTCCTGTGCACCACGCCCTACTGGCGACAGCGGATGCAGCGGGAACGGCCGGGCGCCGCCTACGCGTAGTCCGCTCGTAGGCCTGTTGCTCCGCAACGGGCTGCCCGTCACGGAGCGACGGGCCTACAAGGCCCACCGGCTTGCGGTCCGGCCGTTTCGTGGGATATTTGCCGCGGCTCCCCGGCTCGGCAGCCTGTTCCCCAGCGAGGCCGTCATGAAGATTCACGAGTTCCAGGCCAAGGACCTTCTTCGCGTGGCCGGCGTTCCGGTACTCGCCGGCCGCGTGGCCCGCACGCCCGACGAGGCGGCGGCGGCGTTCACCGCGCTTGGCACGCCCGTCTGTGCGGTCAAGGCCCAGATCCATGCCGGCGGCCGCGGCAAGGGCAAGGTGCGGGGCTCCGAACAGCGGGGGGTCGAACTCGCGAAGACGGCCGACGACGCCCGGCGGATCGCCGCGGGACTGCTCGGCAAGACGCTCGTCACGATCCAGACCGGCCCCGAGGGACAGCTGGTGCGGCAGGTGTTCGTGGAGAGCGGCTGCGCGATCGACCGCGAGCTCTACTGTGCCGTGCTCGTCGACCGCCGGGTCGGGTCGCCCGTGCTCATCGCGAGCACCGCCGGCGGCATGGACATCGAGGAGGTGGCCGCCAAGACGCCAGAGCTCATATTGAGTGAGCCCTTTGATCCCGACCGCGGCCTCGGTGGCTGGCAGGCCCGGCTCCTGGCCTCGAAGCTCGGCCTGCCCACCGCGAGCTGGCGGCACGCCGAGACGTTCTTCAAGAAGCTCTGTGCCGCGTTCGTGAACCTCGACGCCTCCCTGCTGGAAGTCAATCCGCTCGTGCTCACGAAGGACGGCACGCTCGTCGCGCTCGACGCGAAGATGACGTTCGACGACAACGCGCTCTTCCGCCACAAGGACGTCGCCGCCCTGCGCGACGAGGCCGAAGAGGAGCCGGCCGAGATCCGTGCGGCCGCGGCGGGCCTCTCCTACGTGAAGCTCTCGGGCACGATCGGCTGCCTGGTCAACGGTGCCGGTCTGGCGATGAGCACGATGGATCTCGTGAAGCACCATGGCGGCGAGCCCGCCAACTTCCTCGATGTCGGCGGTGGGGCAGACGTCAACCAGGTGACCGAGGCCTTCCGGATCATCCTTTCCGACAAGAACGTCAAGGCGATCTTGGTCAACATCTTCGGCGGCATCATGCGGTGCACGACGATCGCCACGGCGCTCGTCGAGGCCTCGAAAACCGTCGGATTCACCGTGCCGCTCGTCGTGCGGCTGGAGGGCACGGAAGTGGAGGAGGGCAAGAAGATCCTCGCGGCCAGCGGCGCGAAGATCATCACCGCCGACGGCCTCACCGATGCCGCGAAAAAAGTCGTCGCCGCAAGCAAGGCCTAGGACACATCATGAGCATCCTCGTCAATCGCGACACCCGGGTCATCTGCCAGGGCATCACCGGCAAGGTGGGTGAGTTCCACACCCGTGGCTGCCTCGATTACGGCACCCGCATGGTCGGCGGCGTCACGCCCGGCAAGGGGGGCGAGACGGTCGCCGGACTCCCGGTGTTCAACACCGTGGCCGAGGCGCGGGATGCGACCGGAGCCAACGCTACGATGATCTTCGTGCCGCCGGCCTTCGCCGCCGACGCGATCCTGGAGGCCGTCGGCGCGGGGATCGAACTCGTGATCGCGATCACCGAGGGCATTCCGGTCATGGACATGGCCCGCGTGATGCCGGTGGTGCAGGCCTCGAAGAGCCGGCTCATCGGCCCCAACTGCCCGGGCGTGATCACGCCGGGCGAATGCAAGATCGGGATCATGCCGGGCTACATCCACACGCCCGGCCACGTGGGCGTGATGAGCCGCTCCGGCACACTCACCTACGAGGCAGTCTGGCAGCTCACGCAACTCGGCCACGGCCAGAGCACCTGCGTCGGCCTCGGCGGCGACCCGCTCGTCGGCTCCTCATTCATCGACATCCTCGAGCTCTTCCAGAATGATCCCGATACCCACGCCATCCTGATGATGGGCGAGATCGGCGGCTCGGCCGAGGAAGAGGCGGCGGCCTACGTGAAGGCCCACGTGACGAAGCCCTGTGCCGCCTTCATCGCCGGCCGCACGGCCCCTCCGGGCAAGCGGATGGGCCACGCCGGCGCGATCATCTCGGGCGGCAAGGGCACGGCCGAGGCCAAGCTCGCCGCCCTGGCCGACGCGGGCATCGAGATCGCCGAAAGCCCCGCCGACATGGGCGCGGCCCTGGTGCGCGCGATCAAGCGGCGATCCTGACCGTTCGCGAGCACGATCGCCCCCCATCCGCAGATCAACCGTACTGCGCGAGGGGCTGCCCATGCCCTGAGAGCCGGCGTATGCCGCCGAGCACAGGCAGGATGCCGAAGCGAAGGCGGCATACGAGCGAGCGAAGGGCAGGATGCCCGCAGCGAGCGTCCGGCTCTCGGGGCATGGGCAGCCCCGACCCACACCATCCGGACCGACTACACTGATGCCATGAACGTCGATCTCTTCATTCCCTGCTTCGTCGATCAGATGACGCCGCAGGTGGGCATGGCGGTGGCGACGGTACTCGAGCGGCTCGGGCATACCTGCACGTTCCGCGCGGGCCAGACCTGCTGCGGCCAGCCGAGCTTCAATGCAGGCTACTGGGACGAGGCCCGGCAGGTGGCGATCCGGGCGCTCGAGGTGTTTGCCGGCGCCGAGGCGGTGGTGGGGCCGAGCGGGTCGTGCGTGGCGATGATGAAGGTGTTCTACCCGGAGCTGCTCGCGGGCACTCCCCACGAGACGGCCGCACTCGACCTGGCAGCGCGGACGTTCGAGTTTGGCGAGTTCCTCGTGAAGCGGCTCGGCGTGACCGACGTCGGCGCCCGGTTTCCGCATCGCGTGACCTACCACGACGGCTGCCACGGGCTCCGCGAGCTGCGAATCAAGGACGAGCCGCGACAGCTGCTCCGGGCCGTGAAGGACCTCGAGCTCGTCGAGTGCGACGAGGCCGAGAGCTGCTGCGGATTCGGCGGCCTGTTCAGCGTGAAGTTTCCGATGATCTCCACGGCCATGGCCGAGGTGAAGGGGGGCTCGCTCGTACGGACCGGCTGCGACTACATCGTGTCGAGCGACCCGAGCTGCCAACTGCAACTCGACGGCTGGATCTCACGCTGTCATGCGAACGGCTCACTCGGCGGGAGCGGCGGCCGTCCCCGCACCGTCCACCTGGCCGAGGTCCTCGCCGGCACCGTCTCCTGACGGCTCTGCGGCAGGACGCCGGGCCGTCCGCCAGTCTCCCTCGCGATAGCAGTCGAGGAGGCCGCGGACGGTGGCATCACCCCCGAGCAGCAGTCCACGCCGCGCGGGGTCGCCCTCGACACATCGCCCGAACGTTCCGAGCATGCGGCTACCGGCATCGATCTTCAGCCTGGCCGTATCGAGCCGAAACGAATCCGGCACGCCCAGCAGCGACCAGCCGATGAGCAGGCTGCCGGCGAGCACGAATCCGGCCGCGGCCCCCAGGCAGGCGCCGGCCACCTGATCGATGATCGGTGCGAACCGGACCGATCGCTCGGGAATGCCGGCCCCGACCGCCAGCCGGGTCGCGACGAGCCCTCCCAGGAAGGTGAGCACATAGGCCACGCCGAGCGACTGGCTCGGCGGACAGCCGACCACTTGAATGCCGGCCGCCACGGCCGGCGTGAAGGCGAGGGCGGTGACGAAGGAGCCGAGCACCTGCAGCCCCGCGATCACGGCCAGGAACACACCGTGCTGCCAGCCGTAGGTTGCGAGCCCGGCAAGCGACGCGACGACGATGAGGTCGCCGGCGAGAAGGGCCAGCCACGAGGACGCCACAAGAGTCGTGATCATCGAGCCGAACCCCTTCGTCGTGTCACTGTGTCGCCCGCTCGGCCTCGCTGATGCTCGTCACGCCCTCGCAGGCCTTCACGAGCGCCGATTGCCTGAAGGTGCGCATGCCCTTCGTCCGGGCCATGCGGTAGATCGCATCGGCGGACGGACGGCCACCGAGCAGGGTGCGGATGTCGGCATCGACCTCGAGCAGTTCGTACACGCCCGTGCGGCCACGGAAGCCCGTCCCGTGGCATGAGCGGCAGCCGACTTCCTTGTAGAGGACAGGCACCTTGTCGGGTGGCAGCCCGAGCCGCCGCACCATGTCCTCGGGCGGGCGATAAGCCTCCTTGCACTTCGGGCAGAGCAGCCTCACGAGCCGCTGGGCAAGTACCGCCGTGACGGCTGACTGGATGAGCGTGGCATCGATGCCGATGTCGATCAGCCGGGAGACCGCGGTGGCCGCATCCGCGGAGGTCAGCGTCGCGATCACGAAATGGCCGGTCACGGCCGCCTGCAGCGCGATGTCCGCCGGCTCCTTGTCCTTCAGTTCGTCCACGAGGATCACATCGGGATCGTGCCGCAGCGCCGACCGCAGGATCTTCGCACCCGTCAGATCGGTCGCCCTGTTGACGGCGGTCTGCGAGACGTTGTCGAGCCGACATGGGATCGAATCCTCGATCGTCACGATGCTTCGCGTCAGGACGTCGATCTCCCTCAAGGCAGCGTAGGCGGTCGTGGTTCTTCCCGAGCCCGCCGGCCCGCTCACGATCAGCACGCCTCGTCCCTGCTGGATGATGCCCCGCAGCGACTCCACGACGGACTCCCGCATGCCGAGCCCGGCGAGAGCCCCTGTCACCGTGATCCGCTGCGAGTCGAGCAGCTGCAGCACGAGTTTCTCCCCGCCGCCGGCCGGCTGGGAGGCGAACCGGACATCGAACCTGCGGCCGTCGGCGACCACCATGAACGCTCCGTCCTGCGGCCTGCGCTGCCCGGCGGTGTCGATGCCGGCGAGCGCCTTGAGCCCGGACAGAATGGCCGCGCCGGCGGCTGGCGGCAGCAGGTGCATTGTGTGCAGCATGCCGTCGATGCGGTAGCGTGCCAGCACCTCCTGCCCGGCCTTGGCCTCGAGATGCATCTCGGTCGCACGCCTGGCCACGGCATCCCCCAGAATCCGCTGGGCCATGACGGCGGCCTGCGACTGTTCATGGCCGCCGGCGCCGGCCGACACGCTCCCGTCCTGCTTCAGCAGGGTGACGGGCGGGCCGCCGAACGACACCTGCGAGGCCACGCCTCCTCGGCCCGAGAGCCGCTGCAGGCTGGCCTCGAGCCCCGCCTTCCGGATCGCCCGGCTGATCGCTTCGCCGACGACGACGAATGGCACCAGCCGGCGATCGACCGATACGAAGGAATCCCGGATCAGCACGTAGGCAGCCGTCGCGCACACCACCAAGCCGACGAACAGCGGCAGTGGCGTCGTGCCGAACAGGCAGGTTCCCAGCAGCAGTCCCGCCCCCACCGTGACGAACAGGAACCGCCACGGCAGCGAGCGGCCGAACGTCTGGCGGGCATCCCGCTCGACCCAGATGCATGCCGCCGCCCAGGCAGCCATGGTCACGAGCCACAGCCCCCAGGAGACGGCGAAGCGTTCGATCCTGATGGCTTCCAGTGGGAGCATGCGAAAAACGGCGGCGAGGCGAGGACCCGGAACCTGGAAGCGTCACTGTACACCGCCTGAAATACCCCCACAAAGGCCGCCAGATGCATGGGGCCGCCTCGGCATCCGGCTGTTCTCCTGCCCGAGCCGCCCAGCGACTATCCTGAAGGCATGCTCGCCAAGAAACAGTTCCTCGAAGACGCCGCGACCCATGTCCGCGACACGGGTCATCGGGCCTTCGTCCGCAAGGCCCTGAGCGGCTACTACACGAACCGCGACCTACAAAAGGCGCGGTATCGCGATTGGGAGCATGCCCGCGACGCGGCGAGCCTCGCCAAGTGGTCGGCCGTGAACCGGCTCGACGAGCTGCTGCCCCGATTCGTGGCCAACTTCGAGGCCAACGGCGGCCGGGTGCACTGGGCCCGCGACGCCGAGGAGGCCCGGACGATCATCCTCGGTCTGCTCCGGGCTGCCAAGGCAAAGGCGATCATCAAGAGCAAGTGCATGACGAGCGAGGAGATCCACCTCAACGCCGCCATGGAAAAAGATGGCTACGGCGTCGTGGAGAGCGATCTCGGGGAGTTCATCCAGCAGCTCCGCGGCGAGCCGCCGTACCATTTCGTCTTCCCGTGCATGCACGTCCGTCGCGACGAGATCAGCGACCTCTTCGGCAAGCACCTCGGGTCGGCCCCCACCGACAGCCCCGAGGAGCTGACGATGATCGCCCGCCGGCACATGCGGCGGCTGTACGTCGATGCCGATGTCGGGATCACCGGGGCCAACTTTCTCGTCGCCGAAACGGGCCAGATTTCGATCACGGAGAACGAGGGCAACGCCCGGCTCACGGCGGCGCTGCCACGGGTGCACATCTCGATCTCGGGCATCGAGAAGGTGGTCGAGAACCTCGACGACCTTTCCGTGCTCCTGCCGATGCTGGCGACGGCCGGGGCCGGCCAGCCGATGACCTGCTACAACACGCTCTACTCGGGACCGCGGCAGCCGGGCGAGTGCGACGGTCCCGAGGAGATGCACCTCGTGCTCCTCGACAACCAGCGGACGGCGATCCTCGCCGACCCGGAGCAGCGGGACAGCCTCCACTGCATCCGCTGCGGTGCCTGTCTCAACGTCTGCCCGATCTTCAAGAACGTCGGCGGTTTCACGTACGGCACCACCTACCAAGGGCCGATCGGGTCGGTGATCACGCCGCACCTCCGCGGTCTGGCCGACTGGAACCACCTCTCCGGCGCGAGTTCGCTGTGCGGCGCGTGCACCGACGCCTGCCCGGTGCGGATCGACATCCATCATCACCTGCTCCACAATCGCCGTAACGCCGCCCGCACGGCCCCGAGCCGGCTCGAGCGGCTCGGCCACCGGCTGTTCGTGGTCGCGGCTCGACGGCCTTGGCTCTTTGCGGCCGGCGGCGCGATGTTCCGCCGCTCGCTGGGACTGCTCAAGGCGCTGCAGCCGCCGCTTCTTCGGGTCTGGCTCGCCACCCGTGATCTGCCCGCCGCCCCGGCACGCAGTTTCCGCGCCGAGTGGGCTGCCCGGAACCGTGCCTGAAATCCCCACCGACCGAGCATCATGATCGCTCCCGCTTCTCCACCGCCGACCTCTGCCCGCGACACGATCCTGGCCCGGATCCGTGAAGCCCTGCGGGTGCCGGCGCCGGTGCCACATCTGAAGTCCCACACGGCCGAACAGGCCGTCGTGCCGGCCGCGGCCAGTGGCCTGCCCGCGCTGACCGTCCTCCCGGCCGAGGTAGCCAAGCCGTGGCTGCCCGACGGCGGCGACACGCCTGCCGAACGGGTGCGGATCTTCACGGAAAACCTCGAAAAACTCCGGGCCGTGCCCCGGCGGGTGCCGAATCTCCAGGCCGCCGCCGAGGCGATCGCATCGCTGGCAAGAGACCGCGGCTGGCAGCGGGTCGCCGGTCATGCGCACCCGCTCGTCGAGCCGGTACTCCTGAACCTCCCGTGCGACGTGCAGCCCGTCGATGGCCCGGCCGGGTTCGACAAGAACGCCCTCGAGTCCTGTGACGCCGGCATCACGGCCTGCGAGGGGGCGGTGGCGCAGACCGGGTCGATCCTCGTCTCGAGCCGCACCTGCGGCGGCCGCGGGCTCTCGATCCTGCCCCATGTGCACATCGTGGTGCTGGCGGTGGACCAGGTCGTGGGCACCGTCGGCGACGCTCTGCACGTTGCCCGCACGCGGGCCGCCGGACGGATGCCGAGCATGCTGTCGTTCATCACCGGGCCCAGCCGGACGGGTGACATCGAACGAATCCTCGTGCTCGGAGCCCACGGCCCGAAGGAACTCTTCGTCTTTCTCGTGGGGTGAAAGGTCGTGTCGTCTCCTCGCTGCCCGGTCTGCCTCGGTGAGACACACGAGATTCGGGCGAAGCTCGTCTGTCGGCAGTGCGGGATGATCCTCGAGACCTGCTGCGAAGGGGGGCCGATGGGTTCCGGCGACTGCCCCCGAGCGGCCGCGCCATCGGCACCGACGGAACAATCCGTCGATCACAAGCCGCGGTGAGTTTTCCGGGCCGCGAAGCCCGATCTTCTGACGAGAGTTTGCCGGCAGCGCAAACCCTTCCGGTTGCGGAAGCTCGTCATATGGGCGGCCGCGACCGAGGAGGCGTGCCGGCCCACTCGCCCGCAGCGCCGGCGCCGGACAAGCCACCGACTGGGATGGCCTCCACGCGGTCGCGGGGATCTGTTTCGCGAAACGTGCTGTTATCCCTTTCCCTCTGGAGGTTTCTGTGAAGAAGCGATTGACATTCAGCTTCCTGCCTTGGGCCGCGGCCGCCGGCGTCTGCATCGGCGGCGGGTTCGCCCATGGCGAGGATGCCGCCAAGGCCGACGGCTCGGTGCTCGTCGGTAAGGCGGCTGCCGCCGCTCCCGTCGAGGCCGCTCCGGCCGCTGCCGACGCCGGCCCGTGCATGAAGACGGTGAAGGTGTGGAAGATGGTGCCCGAGATCCGCGAGGTCGAGGCCACCGAGTGGACGACGGAGGTCCGCGAGCGGTCCTTCCAGGTGACGAAGAAGGTGCCGCGGATCGAGGAAAAGACGCGGACCTACACGGTGATGGTGCCGGAGCAGCGTTCGAAGACGGTCGAGTACACCGTCAACGTCAACGTGCCGGAGACGAAGACCGTCGAGTACAAGGTGAACGTCCCCTACACCGAGCAGGTCGAGAAGACCTACACGGTGATGGTGCCCGTCAAGGAGGAGCGGACCCGGACGTGGAAGGTGAACGTGCCCTACACCGAGCAGGTCGAGAAGACCTATACGGTGATGGTGCCCGTCAAGGAGGAGCGGTCGGCCACCTACAAGGTGAACGTGCCCTACACCGAGCAGGTCGAACAGGCCTACACGGTGATGGTGCCCTACACCGAGGAAATGACCGGCACCCGCACGGTGTCGAAGCGGGTCGCTGTCAAGGGCATGAAGACCGTGACCTGCCGCGGCGGCCACTGGGTGACCGAGGCGAAGGAGATTTCCGCCAACGGCAAGTATGACGCCGCCGGCAATCCCTGCTGCCCGAAGGTCGTCTGCTGCCGCAAGTGGGTTCCCACGTGCGAGACGAAGGAGATCGAGGTCACGTCGTGGAAGACCGAGTGCGAGCAGGTGCCCTTCACCTACTGCGTGAAGAAGTGCCGTGCCGAGCAGCGGACGCGGACGGTCTGCGTTCACAAGAGCCGTTGCGAGGAGCGGACCCGCACCTACTGTGTCACGAAGATGGTGCCGGAAACCCGCACCAAGTCGGTCTGCGTGCACAAGAGCCGGTGCGAGGAGCGGTCGGGCACCTACTGCGTCACCAAGATGGTTCCGGAGTCCCGGACCAAGACGGTGTGCGTCAACAAGTGCCGCGTCGAGAGCCGCACCCGTGAGGTGACGGTGAATCGCTGCGTCGCGGAGAAGCGGTCGAAGGACGTGTGCTACACGGTGATGGTCCCGCAGCAGCGGACCAAGAGCTACACCGTGTGCGCCAGCGACTGCGTCACGGAGACGAAGACGGAGTCGTACGTGGTCCGCGTGCCGAAGAAGGTGACCAAGCAGCAGTGCGTCACGGTCCGCAAGTGCGTCGAGGAGCAGGTGCCGGCCAATGAGCTGGGCGCCGGCAACGGCGGCAATGGCGGCTGTGGCAAGGCTCGCAAGGGCTGCGGCCTCGGCTGCAAGAAGGGCTGCTAATTGCAACTGGAAACGGCCCTCCACGGCCTGTTTCCAGAAGTGAGCAGCACGGAAACGATCGCGGCGGGTCGGGCGTCAGGGCGCCCGGCCCGCCGCATGTTTTTGTGGGGGCGGGTGCGCGCACGCGCCGGCTTCGGGGGCGGTACAAGTCTCGTCGCGGGGACCTCGAAGACTCGGTCCAATGCTCCTCGAGCTTGCACCGACCCCCTCGCCTCCCCGCCCTATTCCTGAGAGCCAAAACGCCGTGAGGGGCTGCCCATGCCCCGGGAGCCGGCGTATGCCGCCGAGCGCAGGCAGGATGCCGAAGCGAAGGCGGCATCCGAGCGAGCGAAGGGCAGGATGCCCGTAGCGAGCGTCCGGCGACGGGGCATGGGCAGCCCCGAACCCACGCCATAGGAGGTTGAATCCCGAAAGAAGCGGTTCAGACGCGTTCGAGCTTCGTGATCCGGCCGGTGGAGACCCACTCGGCGACGATGATGTCGCCCTCGGGGGTGAAGCAGGCGTCGTGTGGGTGCACGAACTGTCCGGGGAGCCACTCCGCCGGCTGGCCCCGCAGGTTCTTCACTTCGTCGAGCCGCTCGACCGCCCGGCCGAGCTGGGCCACCACCTTGAAGTCCTCGTCGAGCAGGGTCACGCAGGCCTTCAATTCGGGCACCACGAGGAGGTTCTTCCAGGTGTCGACGTTCGCCGGCAGGCCGAAGCCGGGGATCGTGGCCTTGTAGGTGCCGTCGAGGGCGAAGGTCTGGAGCGTGCCGTGGGCCCGGTCGCAGACCACGATCACGGGCTCACGGGCCGAGCCGTCGGCAGCCAGCCGGCGGTCGATCCAGATCCCGTGGGGCGTGTTGAACGTCCCCTCCCCCTCGCCGCTGCCGCCAAACGCGCTCACCCACTTCGCAGCCTCGTCGTACCGGTGGATGCGGAAGGATCCGTAGCCGTCGGCGAGCAGGAAGCCGCCGTCGTCGAGGAACGCGAAGTTGGTCGGTAGGAAGCCTTTCCGGCTCCAGTTGGGCTTCGTCGAAACATCCTCGCCGGCATCGTAGGCGCCCGACTCCATCGGCGCCTTGCGATACCAAACGGTTTCACCCTCGGGAGTCAGCTTCGCGAAGGCCTTCACGCCCTGATAGCCGCAGACATAGAGAAAGTCTTCGTTCCCTTCGCGGCGGATCTCGATCCCGTGGCCACCTCCCTGGAACTGGCTGCCGAAGGCGCGGATGAACGTTCCCTGCGGATCGAAGACGAAAATCGCCGGATGATCCTTCTTGGCCTTCTGGCCCTCGTGGATCACGTAGACGTTGCCCGCCGAATCGACCGCCACGTTGTGGGTCGTCTGCCAGGTGAATCGATCGGGCAGCTGCGGAAAGTCGTGCCGGACGCGGAACGTGTGGGCACCGGAGCCGACGATCGTCTCATTGCCCAGCCGGCGGGCCCGAGCCTGTGCCGGCCGGCCGACCATGGCGACGGCGGCGCCCACGCCCGCCACGAACGCCCGCCGCGACAGGGAGCCGTTCCCCGTGCCCGACCCTTCGCCTGCTGCCGTCATGTCGCCTCCTCCTCGTACCTGTGCACTCGCAGCTCCAAAGCCACGTCGCGAGCATCGTACTGCCTGGCCTTTTCCTGAACCACTGGCCTGTGCGAGAACACGCTTCAGTTCGAGCCGACAGTCGCCGCGGCACCACCCGCATGGCCATCATCATTCGCAATCTCGAGAGCGACTTTTCGGCCGACGCGTGCGCCGTGTCGGCCGAGGTCGCCCTCGACGGTGTTCCGCGCCGGCTTGCTTTCCACCGGTTTGGCAATCATCCCGACCTGCGCGAACGCACCGACACGTTCGATCCGTTCGCCGTGGCATTGCTCCTGCCGGCCATGATCCGTGGCGAGCCGCTCGTGATCGAGGGAGCCATCGACGAGCGTCTGCTGCTCGCGCTCAAGGGCCCTGTTCAGGGCACGCTTGCCCTGCTGGATCCTGCCTGGCGGCGAGTGCCCATCGAGGCCGATGCCCGTCGGCCCGGACTGACCACGCATGCCGCTGGTGGAGCGGCCGCCATGAGTGGCGGCATCGACAGCATGCACCTCGCCCTGCATCGACTCCTCGATCCTGCCGTGCCGGAATCACTCAAGGTGCGGCTGTTCATCCATCACCACGTCGGGGCCCACGGCGATGACGATCATGTCTTCGACGAACAACTCGCCCATGCCCGCCGAATCGCCGACTCCTTCGGCCTGCCGTTGGTGGGGGCTCGGTGCCGGCTGCACGACGCCTATCGAGGCATGCGATTCGTCCACTGTCAGACGATGCGGAACGTCGCGGCGTCGATGACGCTCGACCATCTGTTTTCACATTTTCATTACGCGTCTTCGGAGCCATTCGGCGCCCGCGCGGCTCGCACCCGATTCGCAGGGATCGCCACCCTCGAGCCCCAACTCCTGCCGCTCTTCAACACCGATCACGTGTCCTGGCACGCCTTCAGCGGCGACACCACCCGCCTTCGCAAGACGGCCGAGGTGCTGGCCGATGAACGGCTGCGGTCGCTGCTGCTGGTCTGCATGCGGGGCTTCCGCCGCGACCGGGCAGCCCTCAACTGTGGCAGGTGCTACAAGTGTGCCCGGCTCTTGCTGCATGCCGAGGCCATCGGCGCACTCGACGCAGTCGCGGACACCTTCGACATGGCCGCCTACCGCCGCGGTCGCAACCACTCGGTGATGCGGTTGCTGCGGTTCTCCCTCGGCCCCACTCGCAACGCAGCTGATATCGATCTGCTCCGGTTCCTGGCGGTGAACGGCTTCGACTTCCCGCGGTGGTCGCGGCCCGCGGTGGCAGCCGCACTCCTGCTTCACGGTCGGCGGCACAGCCCCGACGCCTGACCAACGCTCAGGCCGCGGCGGATCTCGCCGTGAACTCGGCGCAGGCCCGGGCGAGCACCGCCCGATACTCGGCCTTTGAGTAGCGGTAGCGGCCGATCCCGGCCGCGAACAAGCCCGGGGTGTCGAACACGGCCCGGCTCTCCGGCACGCACTCCTTCACGATGTCGAGCGTGCTGAAATAGTCGTCGAACTTGAACCGGTCGCCAACCATGTCGCTGCTCGGCGCGACCCACACGTTCGGCACGCCGAGCGCGTCGGCCACGATCAGGCCGTGGAGCGACTGACTGAGAACGGTTTCACAGGCGGCGATCTCCTCGACCACCTGCCACGGCGGCAGCCCCGGGTCGATCAGATGCAGGCCGCGGGTGTTGAGTTGCCGCCAGCGGGGCACGGACCGCACGTGCGGCACGAGACCGAAGCGATGCCGAATCTCGCTGCGGGTGGCCCAGGCATCGACGAGCACGACTGGATCGCCGAGGAACACGTCACCCCGCAGTGCGAACGCTCGCCCCGAACGGCGACGAGCATCGACTGGGGTGCCCGTCGGCCGTGAGGCGGCTGCAGGAGGCCCGAACCACAGACGACCGAAGCAGGTGTGGCCCGCTCAAGGATGCTGCCGGCCCCAAGCAGATGCGGCCGCCGCCGATCACTCGCAAACCGGGTGCACTGCCCAGAGACCATGCCGAAGAACGTGGGATTGATGTCGTCGCCAAAGTTCGGCCGGCCCACGTGCCACCAGAGCGGCAGACACTGCTGCGGCGCGAGCCGCCAGCGGGTGAACCGCACGAGCTTTTCGATCCGTGCGAACATCAGGCCGCCTGCCGTCGGCTGGATGAACTGGGCTGGTCCACATGCGAGTCGGACCGCACGCTCCACGGCCGCAAGCCGCGCGATCGCCACCAGGCTGACGAGGCGGTTGCTGCGACGAGGCCGAGACCGATCAGCTGCAGGCCACCGGCGAGACAGGCCAGGGTCGTGAGCCCCGTCAGACCCCACGACACGCCCCAGCCTACGAGGGCGGCGACACCGGCCGCGAACGGGGCGACCGCCGCCGCGGCCAGAAGCGCGAGCCCCGCGCCGATCGCGAATCGCACCATCGGCACGGAGAGCCGTGTGAACCATGAGAGTACGAGCAGATCGGCCATGACCTTGAGCGTGCGGGAGAGGCCGTATTTCGAACGGCCGTGAGTGCGGGCATGGTGCCGCACCGGCACCTCACACGACCGCGCCCCACGGGCATCGGCCAGCACCGCGATGAAGCGATGCATGTCCCCCTCGAGCGGCAGTTCCTCGGCGAGCTCGCGGCGGATCACCCGCAGGGCGCAGCCGAGGTCATGCACCTTCACGCCGGTGACCCAGCGGATGAGCCGATTGGCGGCCACCGATGGCAGCCGGCGCGACCAGAAGCGGTCCTGCCGCGACGCCCGCCAGCCGTGCACGACGTCATATCCCTCGTCGAGCCGCGTGAGCATGAGCGGGATGTCGGCCGGGTCGTTCTGCAGGTCGGCGTCGAGGAGTACGATCACGTCGCCACGGCTGGTGCGAATGCCGGCATCGAGCGCGGCGGTCTGGCCGAAGCAGCGGCGAAGATGCACCGGTACGATCTCGGGCCGGCCCGCGGCCAACTGATCGAGGAGATCGCTCGAGCCGTCGGCGGAACCATCGTCCACGAGCACGTACTCGTACTCGCGGCCGAGCGGCGGCACGCTGGCATCGAGCGCGGCGACGAGCCGCTCGAGATTCTCGACCTCGTCGTGGATCGGAATCACCACGGAGATCGAGGCCGGCTCGGTCGTGGACTCATGACGCGGGCGGGAGGTCATCGACGCATATTCCTTTCACTGCTGTTGAGATCGATGTGGGCGGCGGTGCGGGGCGTGCCACCGGTCGCAGCGGGGCCGACGAGCAGGTATTCCTTGTGGCGAGTCAGGCTCGCAGACCGGGCGAGCACCGCATGGCCTCGAGGAGCCTCGGCGAGCACTTCCTCGACGGCGTTTGCGGGCAGGACGACTCGGCCATCCGGGTGAGCCGTGAAGAAGGCTCTGACGGCGGCGACGTCGTCGCACTTGGGCACGGCGCCGTTCCGCGCCGCGGCGCCGGAATAGAAGACGAGCCCAGGCACACTGCAGTGGTAACTCGCCCACGATGCGGTGTCGCTCTCCGTGCCGGCAGCGGCCACGAGCGGCCGCACACCGACCCGCCGGCCGAGGCGATCGGCACCGATCGCCGCGAGCAGCATCACGGTCAGGCAGCCGGCCGTGGCGACCGTGGCGACCGCGGCTCCGCGCTGCCCGCGGGCCTGGGCCAGCCAGGCGACGAACGCCGCCGCGCAGGGCACGATGCCGATCAGTCCCAGAAGCGGATACCCCGGCCCCAGCGTGCCGAGGGCCACAGGCAGGCCGATCGCGATGCCGATGCCAGCCGTGGCGAGAATCGTCCAGCCAACGTGCATCCAGCGGACCGAGACGACAGTGGAATCGAGCCGCCACCGTTCGAGGAAGGACGCCGTGGCGATCGCGAGCGCCGGATAGGCGGGCCAGACGTAGCCCGGCAGTTTGGTGCCGGCGACGGTGAAGCAGCCGAGCCACACGACCGCCCAGGCCGTGAGGAGTCGCATGCCCGCCGCTGCCTGCGGCCGCCTCAAAGCTCCCCAGGCATCGGCAAGCGTGAGCGCCGCGACGATCGACCAGGGGAAAAAACCGACGGCCAACACGATCAGGTAATAGAAGGGCGGGCCACCGTGCCCCTCGAGCGGCCCGGCGAATCGCTGGACGTTGTGCACGAAGAGAAAGTCGCGAATCCACTGGCCGCCCGTGCGAAACCAGACGAGGCCATACCACGGCGCCGCCACGGCGACGGCCACGGCGAGGATCGTGAACGGCCGCACGATGGCGATCGTGGCGGGAACGCTCCTCAACGCCCGCAGGAACAGCGACTGCAGTGACCGTGGAGTGGTGCTCGTCTCGACGCCGACCGCGACCGCCTGCCACCAGCCCCATGTCAGGAACGCCGCCAGTGGCAGAACGACGCCCACCGGCCCCTTGGCGAGCACGGCCGCGCCCAGCGCGGCACCCACCATGGCAGCCGCCGGCCACGACAACCGCGGCGGGGCCCCGGGGCGGGCCACCGACCGTGCGAAGAAGAGCAGCGCGAGTGTCGTGAACAAGCAGAGTCCGGCATCGGGCGTGGCTGCGCGGCCGGCGATCCCGGTCCACACGCATGTGCCCATCGCCAGTCCGGCCCAGAGGCCGACGAGTGGTAGCGACGGAAAAAGTGCGGCCGCCGTGGCTCCCGTCAGGAGGCTCGTGCCGATTGTGAGCAGGGCCGACGGCAGTCGTGCGCCCGCCTCGTTCTCACCGACGATCGTGTAGCCGGCCATCTGCAGCCAGTTGACGAGCGGCGGCTTGTCGCTCCGCAGCGCGCCATTGAACCGTGGCACGACCCAGTCGTCCGCCGCGAGCATGGCGAGCGTGCAGGAGGCATTCTTCGGCTCGTCATCATCCCAGAGTGGCGGGCCGCCGAGGTTCGTGAGCAACACCACCGCCGTGGCAACACACACGATGGCCATCCATGCCCGCGGCCGCGCGACCTGTCGCCAGATGCCGTCGGTTCGAAACTCATCCATCGCGTACGACCTCACGCAGGGCTCGGCCTGCAGGCGACACTCGCCTGCCGACCGGAAGGGTGGGGAAACTAGGGAGAGTGATTCCGGCGGTCAATGCCGAGCGGTGCTGGTTCCCACGCCCCCACCCCGTTGCCTTACCCCACTTGCCCCCTTCAAAGCCCCAAGGCGCAAGCCTGGGGATCGCGGCTGGAACGACACCCCATACCACACCATCCCCTCGCTCCCGCTCTGGGCTTGCATGAATGCGGAAGCCGCACCGTCTCTTCAGAGGATCGCGCTGGCGAGGTCGGCGAGCTCCGATCGCTCACCTTTTTCGAGCGTCACATGGGCGTAGAGCGGCTGGCCCACCATCTTGTGGATCAGGTGGCTCAGGCCGTTGGAGAGCGCGTCCAGATAGGGCTGGTCGATCTGGGCGACGTCGCCGGTGAACACGATCTTGGTCCCCTCGCCGGCCCGCGTGATGATCGTCTTCACCTCGTGGGGCGTGAGATTCTGGGCCTCGTCCACGATGAAGAACATCCGCTGCAGGCTGCGGCCACGGATGTAGGCCAGCGGCGTGATCACGAGCTTCTCCGACTCCCGCATGTCGACGATCCGCTGGGCGGCCTGCGTGTCGTCGCCGCACTGGTGGCGGATCACCGTGAGGTTGTCGTAGAGCGGCTGCATGTAGGGGTCGAGCTTGTCGGCGATGTCGCCCGGCAGGAAGCCCAGGTCGCGGTTCGAGAGCGGCACCACCGGCCGGGCGAGCATGATCTGGCGATACCGCTGCCGGCACTCGAGCGCCGCCGCGAGGGCCAGGAGCGTCTTGCCCGTGCCGGCCGTGCCCGCGAGCGTAACGAGTTTGATCGAGTCGTCCATCAAGGCCTTAAGGGCGAACGACTGCTCGGCGTTGCGAGGCGTGATCCCGTAACAGGTGAGCTTTTCGACCCGGTGAAACGCCTGGTCGGAGCGGCGAAACGTGGCCAGCGCCGACTTGCTGCCGTTACGGAGCACGAAGTTCTCGTTGGCCCGCGGCGGCTCGGCGAGCGGCAGGTCCGCCACCGGCAACACGCCGCCGTGGGCGTAGAGATGGTCGATCGTTTCCGACGACACGCCTTCGACGAGCCGCTTGCCCGTGTAGAGCGTGTCGAAGCCCTGCACCTTGTCCGACGTGTAGTCCTGCGCCCGGATCCCGAGCGACTTGGCCTTCATCCGTAGGTTCGTGTCCTTTGTGACGAGGATCACCTGCCGCGGTGCCTCGCGCTCCTGGATGGCGAGCGTAGCCCGGAGGATGCGGTGGTCGGGCGTGTCCTGCAGGAAGGCGTCGTGCAGCCGCCGGTCGCCACCCCCGCCGATCACGACGCGAATCGACCCCAGCCCCGACCCGAGCGGGCTGCCCGCCTCGGAGAGCACGTCGCCGGTGAGGGCGTCGAGTCGACGGAGGAACTCGCGGGCCTGGAAGTGGATGTCGTCGTTGCCCCGCTTGAACTGGTCGAGTTCCTCGAGCACCGTGATCGGGATCGCGACGTCGTTCTCCTCGAAGTTGCGGATGCAGCCGCAGTCGTGAAGGATCACGTTCGTGTCGAGCACGAAGAGCTTGGGGCGGAGATGCGTCATGCCTGGCTCCTGGGAGAGACGAGGGCCGAGACCGCCTGTGCCCCCGGATGGTAGCCGGCCAGCCGGCGGCGGCAGATGCCGATTTTCGCGGAGTTGCCCGGTATTCCACGGCCTCACATCAGGCTCACACGGGCGCGCTCGTGGAAACTACAATTCGTCACTCGATCCAGCTAAGGCCCAGCCATGCCGCCCGTTCATATGTTGTCAGCGCATCCCACCGTTGCCTCGAGAGTGATCGCCAGCCTCGCTGCCGCGATCCTGGCCGCCTGGCTTCCGGCGATCGCCGCCGCTGAGCCGGCCGCAGCCCCCGCGATCCGGAGCGAGCCGCCGGCGGCCGACGCCGCCGCGATCCGTGCCGCTGCATCTGCCTACCGCGAGGCAGTCGTGAAGGGTGACGTGGCGGCGAGCCGCCAGATGTGGACAGTCGATGGCGATGTCGTCGATGGCTGGGGCAACGTGCTGTCGGCTGCCGAGGCCGTCGCCGCGACGGGCGGTACCGCCGCCGAGCGGCCAGAGGTGCGGGTAGGCGACACACGGCTCCGCAGTATCACCCCCGACGTCGTGCTCGAGGATGGCGCCGTGGATGTCGTCCTCCCGGGCACAGCGACCCCGCTCGAGGGCTGGTTCTCCGCCATCTGGGTGAAGCAGGGGGGCCAGTGGAAGCTGGCCGGCATTCGCGAGTCGGAGCGGCCGACGACGCTCCATGGCGACTCCCTCGACGACCTCGAGTGGATGGTCGGCGAGTGGACGCTCGTGCCGGATGATGACGCCGCCACGGATGCGATGCCGGCGATGGAGATGTCGGTTCGCTGGGACGCTGGGCACATGTTCCTGCTCCGGGACGTGCGCATGACGTCGCCGGCCACGACCGCGGAGCCGGTGACCATCGACGTGCAGCAACGGATCGGCTGGGATCCGCTCGTGGGGCGGATTCGCTCGTGGAGTTTCGCGACCGACGGCACCCGCGGCGAGGCGACCTGGTTTCGAGATGGCACATCCTGGATCACCAAGGGCACGACGATCCTGGCCGACGGTACGCAGTCGACCACGGTCCACATCTCCAGTTACGACGGCCACGATCGCTGCGTGTGGCGAACCATCCGCGAGCCGTTCGCGGCCGATGATCGCATGCCCGTGCGTGCCACGTGGGTTCGCACGCCGAAAGAGGGTGTGAAATGACGGCGCTGCGGTGCGGAATCTTTTGTATCGTGGTCCTGGCAGGGTGGACCGGCTTGCACTGCCACGTCGCCACCGCCCGGGCCGTCGAGCCCGCGATCGAGGCCGATGACGACGACGGCGACTTCGCCCGGAAGGCCGACATCATGCACGGCCCGCGGTGGCAGCGGACGATCGCCGAGTTCGGCGGATGGCTCACCACGCAGACGCTCTACTCTCCCGCCGACGTGCAACGCATCAAGCGGCAGTTCAACGCCCGCGTCGCCACGATGTCGTCCTACGAACTCGAATACCTGCTCGATTCGATCTCGGCGAAGCTCCAGCTGCTCGACACGCCGGAGGCACGAGACGTCAAGGCCTGGCTCGGCGAATACCTCTCCGCCATGTCCGATGCCCGCCGGGCCGAGGCGCTCCGCGGCGTTCCTGACCTGCTCGACATGAACGCGACCCAACTCTGGCAGGAGATCCAGCGGGTCGATCGCCTGCGGGCCACGCTCCGCGAGCGGCAGCAGGCATCAGAGGCGCGACAAAGCGTGCTGGCAGAGCGTGCCACTGCCGGCAGGCAGGCGACGGCAGCGGCTTCTCAAGCGGCTGCGGCGCGGGCCCGGTCAGCCCCCGCGCATTCCCCTTACCGCCAGGGCGGAGGCTCGCCCCCCTTTGCAGACGTGCAGCGGCGGCAGCCAGTGATCCCCTTCGGCATCTTTGGCGGGTTCATGTTCTGAGGGTCCGGCGGCTGTGCCTGAACCGATCGGGCATACTGTGGGAATGACCTGCCGCCTCGACTCGCCCGCCCACTCCCGTCCCGCTCCTGCCGCCGCCTTGCCCGCCGCGCTCGCCTGGGTCGAATTGGAACTGGACACGCTCCGCGCGGCAGGACTCGAACGGCCGGCGCGGGTGCGGCAGGGCCGCCAGGGCCGGGAGGTCGCGCTCGACGGCCGCACGTTCGTCAACTTCGGCTCCAACGACTACCTCGGCTATGCCGGCGATGTCCGACTCACCAAGGCAGCCTCCAAGGGGGCCTGCGCCGAGGGCTTAGGGGCGGGGGCGAGCCCCTTGGTGAGCGGCCACTCGCTCGCCCACGAGCGGCTCGAGCATGCACTCGCCAACCTTCTCGAAGTGGAGGCGGCCCTCGTCTTCCCCAGCGGGTTCGGCGCCAACACCGCCACGATCACCGCCCTGGTCGGCCCCGGCGACTTTATCGCCAGCGACGCACGCAACCACGCGAGCATCATCGACGGCTGCCGGCTCTCGCGGGCCGAGGTCGGCATCTATCCCCACCGCGACCTGCCCGCGCTCGACGCGCTGCTCGCGGCGCAGCCGCAGGCCCGCCGCCGGCTCATCGTCACCGACACGCTCTTTTCCATGGACGGCACCCGGGCACCGCTCGCCGATCTCTGCGAGATCGCCGACCGCCACCGTGCGATGCTCCTCGTGGACGAGGCTCATGCCACCGGCGTGTTCGGCGCCAGAGGCAGCGGCCTCGTCGAGGCCACGAACTGCGCGACGGGCGTGCACGTGCGGGTCGGCACGCTCTCGAAGGCCCTCGGCGCCGCCGGCGGGTTCGTCGCCGGTCCCGCCACGTTCATCCACTGGCTGCGGCATGCGGCCCGGGCCTGGATTTTTTCGACCGCCCATCCCCCAGCCATCGCCGCCGCAGCGACCAAGGCGATCGAACTCGTCGCTGCCGAACCACACCGCCGCAAGGAGCTCGCCGCACGGGCGGCAGTGTTTCGCGAGCGGCTCGTGTCTGCCGGACTCGATGTCGGTGGCGCCGAGGCCCAGATCGTGCCGATCATGGCGGGGTCGCCCAAAGCGGCCGTCGCACTCTCCGCCGCCCTCGCCGCTGCCGGGTTCTTCGTGCCGGCCATCCGGCCGCCGAGCGTGCCCCACGGCAGAAGCCTCGTGCGGGCGAGCGTCTGCTGGCACCATTCGGACGACGATCTCACGACACTCGCCGACGCGGTCATTTGCCATGCCCACTGCGACTGACGACCTGCCCTGGTGCGTGATCGGCAGCGGCCCCTCGGGCCTGGCCACGCTCAAGCAACTCCGCGCCGCGGGCATCGCCGCCGAGGCGCTCGAGCGGGAACCAGCCATCGGGGGCAACTGGCGGTTCGGTGCCGGAACGTCCCGCGTCTTCGCCTCGACGCGGCTGATCAGTTCCCAGCGGCTGACGGAGTTCACCGACTTCCCGATGCCGAGAGACTGGCCCGCCTATCCCGATCACCGTCAATGCCTCGCCTACCTCGAACGCTATGCCGAGCATTTCGGACTCATGCCGCACATCCGGTGCGGTACGCGCGTCGAGTCGATTGAACCGCTCGGGCCTCCGGGCTCCGGCTGGGGGGTGACGATCGCGAACCAGCCGGCCCGCCACTACGCCGGCGTCGTGATCGCCAGCGGCCACAACCACGCGCCTCGCTGGCCCGAGATTCCTGGCCGGTTCACTGGCACGCTCCTTCATGCAGCCGACTACAAGTCGCCCACGGTGCCGGTCGCGCTGGCCGGCCAGTGCGTGCTCGTGATCGGCGGCGGCAACTCCGGCTGCGACATCGCCGTCGAGTGCTCGCGTCACGCCGCCACCACCCACTCCACTCGGCGTGGCTACTACGTCGTCCCGCGCGAGGTTCTCGGCCGGCCCGCCGACCTGCGGAATGAGCGACTCTTGAAGATGTCGGCGCCGCTCTGGCTGCGGCGACTCGTGAGCCTGCGGGCGATCGACCGCACGATCGGCCTCCCGTGGCGGCACGGCCTGCCACGCCCCGACCACAAGCTCTGGGAAACACATCCGATCGTCAATTCCGAGATCCTCGCGCAGATCGATGCCGGGGCCATCACCCCGGCCGGCGACGTCGTCGCGTTCGACGGCGACACGGCCGTCTTCGCCGACGGCACGCGGCGCACGTTCGACATCGTGATCTGTGCCACGGGCTACCACGCCACGCTCCCCTTCATCGACGCCCGACTGCTCGGCGCACCCACGGCCGACGGTCTCCCCGACCTGTTCATGAACGCGCTCCCTCGGCACCGCGACGACGTGGCGGTCGTCGGCCTCATCCAGCCCGACAGCGGCCAGTGGGGCCTCACCGATCTCCAGGCACGGCTCGTCACGCAGATGGCGGTGGCGGCCCGCACGGCGCCGAGGGCGGCCGCCTGGCTCTACGCGCAACGTCAGCGGGCGATCCGCACCGGCATCGGCTACGTCGACTCCCCACGGCACCGGCTCGAAGTCGAGCACTTCAGCTACCGTGGGCAGCTCGTGCGGCTCATCGCCGGAATGGATCGCCGGCTGCGGGATCGCACGGCTTTCGACCTCGTGTGGTGAAAGTTCGGATTCCTGAAGAGGCGCAACAGGATTGCCTGCTCACCTCGGTGGCAGGATGAGGGGCTGCTGGCTGGCGGGGGGCTGTGGGTTGCCGAAGAGGGCCTCGAGACCGCGGCCGAGGCCGTCGGTGATCACCGCCTGGGCCGTGTTCTCGACGATCCGCCCGAGGATCATCTCCAGCGCGCGGGCGTCGAACTGCGGTCGCTCCACCGTGCCCTTGAGCGGGATCACCAGCGGCGTCCGCACGAGCTGCGCGATCACCGGTGTGTTGCCCACAGCGTCGCCGCGGAGGGCCACCTCCACCGTCATCGCGAGCGTGCCGTCGGCCCCGACGCTCCCCTGCGACTTGACGACGAACTGGCCCGCGTCCATCACGAGACCTTCGTGCCAGAACCGGCGTTCTGCCAGCCGGATCCGCACCGGCTCCGGCCGCACCCGCAGGAGGACCGCCTTGTCGCCGAAGGCAAACCGGGGATCAACGGCCGACTGTAGCTTCACGAGCAGGTTCACCAACGGCTGCGCCGACGGATGGGGCGTGACCTCGAACTGCTCGAGGATCACCTGGCCGGTAAGTTCACCCGTGAGCGGCGCGGCCAGCGGCAGCCGGGCGCCGGCCAGGTCGACGGTTGCCACGCCCTCGGTCTGCGTCCGGCTGCCGAGCAGTGGCGAGAGCAGCTTCACGATCGAGTCGGCATGCGGACCGCCGATGTTCACCCGCTCCATGATCCGTCCCGGGGGCACGACGAGTTCGCGCGGCGTGCCGACGAGCCGAAGCCACGGCGCGCCGCGAACACGGCCGCCCGCCACGCCAATGTCGAACGGTCCGAGGGCCAACTGGCCTTCGAAGAGCCGGACGGGCATCTCGCCCGCCGCAACCGCAAAGCCGGCCATGTCGGCCGCCTGCCAGGCGAGCGACGTATCGACGGCGAGGCTCCGAAAGCGATCGGCGAACTCATCAGCCGGCCGAATGCTGGCAGTCACCGGCCGCGTGATCCGCGCCTGTCGTTCGACCGCGTCGGGGTCACGGCCGCGGGTTGCCGCCAGCCAGTCAGCGGGCAACGGCACCACGTCGGCACCGGCCGCTGCGGCGATGGCCGTCTGGGGCAGGCTGCCGAGCGGACCACGGAACGTGAACGGGCGGGCTGCCATGCCCGCGAGCCGCACCTGGCCGCGGGTCCAGGGGGAGGCCAGTCGAGAGAGCTGCTCCCAGTTCCAGTTCGCCGTGCCATCGAGAGCGATGAGCCTTCTCGTCGCCCACTCGGTGACACTGCCGCGGGCCGCAGCGGTGAGCGTAGACGACTCGATCGCCACCCGCTCGACCGTGACGTCATCCTCGGTGGCACCACGGGGCCGCGTCACTTCGAGGACGATCGCCGCCCGCGGCTCGCTCCAGATCTCGCGTGGGCCATCAGCGTGGCCGAGCGTGAGTTGACTGCCCACCGCTTCGAGGAGCAGGTTCACGCCCTGCTGCACGTCGGTGATCTCGAGCGTGCCCCAGGCCCGACCTGTGGCCGAGAGCGTGCTGTCGGCGAGCGCCGCCGGCGGCAGCCACCGCGCGAACCTGCCTACCTCCGCCTGCCATTGCACCCGGCCGCGCACGCGGTCGAACACGGCAGCCGCGCCGGAAGCTCCGGCACTGGCCGTTGCTGGCAGCCACGACACGCCCCCAGACCGCAGCGAGAGGGTGGCCGTGAGCACCTCCGCCGACGAGATGTCGATCCGGCCATTCGCTGGATCAACAAGCCCGGCGACGGTGGCCACGACCCGCGGCTCCGCGATCGTATGGTCGCCGATCGCGACGGAAAACTTTTCGATCTCGCCCCCGGCGCGGGTGATCTGCCAGGCGGCGCCGCGGGCGGCGACGGCTGCCGAGGCCTCGATGCGACCCGCGAGTTCGACATCGACGCCAGCCGCCGGCAGCCAGCCGGCCGCCCGGGCATGCCAGCGGCCGAGATCGCCCGTGAGCGAACCGTCGGCGGCGATGCCGGCGGCGTCGGGCAGCGGCCGCACCCACGGGCCGACGCCCCCCGTCACCGCCGAGATCACGTCGACGATCACACCCCCGGTGACCGCGGCCTCGAGCCGATCGTCGGCCGCCGTGACGATCGCACGGGCTCCCTCGACGACCGCCGCGCCCGCGGCGAGCCGGCCGGCGGCCTCCACCTCGAGATCGACCTCCTTGTCGCGCCAGGCGGGCCGGCCGGGCAACGCGCAGACGAAATCGCGGAGGCTCACGGCGGCCTTCACTGTCGTGGGCTCGTCGCGACGGCCACCGGCGATGTCGATCCGACCGCGGGATGTGCCGGCGAGTTCGACGCCCTCGAGATCGAGCACGTCGTTCACGTCGGCCACGAGCCTGTCGAAGTCGAGCGTCCACTGCAGCGTCGCCGCCTCGGCCGTGCCCGCAGCCGACAGCTCGAAGGCGCCCGACGTGATCCGGGCATCTTCCACGGTGAGCCGCGCGCCGCGGCCACTGCCGCGGCGGCCGCGCACCCAGCCCGTCAAGGGCTCGCTCCACCGCAGCGGCCGCTCGGCAGCCTCCGCACCGGCCGTGCCCTGCACGGCGGCGAGGTTGCGGGCGGCGACCCTGGCCTCGAGCACGCGATCAGCGCCATCACCGTGGGCAGCCGCCGCCAGTTCGAGCGTACCCCCCGTCAGTCGCACGTCGGGCCGCACCGCAAGCCCCCCCGGCATGCCCTGCGACAGGGCCGCAAGATCGATGTCTGCCGCGATCGCGAAGTCTTCGCCGACGAGCTCCTCGGCCCAGTCGCAGGATCCTCCCGTGGGGAGCCGGATGGTGCCCGACGCCTCGCCGCGAAACAGCGGTGACTTCGCCGCGAGCTTCCGCACGACGACCCGATCAGCCTCCACGGTGAGATCGAGCGGCAGCTCGCAGCGGGCGACCGAGGCAAGTTCCGCGAGCGTGTCGGCGGCGCAGAGGGCGGCCTCGTCGAGCACGAGCGTGCCCGTCGCCCGGGCCGATTCCCCAGCCATCTGCACGTCGAGCCGCACATCGGCCAGGCCGTCGAGGACATACTGCTTCGCGAACCTCGTGGCCAGCACGCTCGACACCCCCAGCGGCAGCCGATGGGTGGCGACGGTCACCGCGCGGGCGGCCCCGTCGTGCGCGGCCTCGGGCGACGACACCGACCAGCCGCCGTCGCGGGCCAGCACGGCCGTCGCGCGGGCGGCGATCGTCGTGCGGTCGAGTCGGACCGACGATTCCGACGGGAGCACAGCGGGTGGCGGCACCGGCATGACCGCCGCGTCGGTCGGCACCGCATGCCGCACCCGTCCGGCCACCGTCCAGCCCGCGAGCGTGGCGTCCCGCTCGACCGTACCCACCGCCATCACCTCCGACACCCGCCAGGCGTCGTGCCGCTCACGATCGTCGAGCTCGACGGCGCCGTCCACGATCTCGAGGTCGAAGCGGGGCGAAACGAACGTCGGCGCGACGGCGAAGCTGGCCAGCCATGGTGCGAGGATGTCTTCGAGCGAGCTCCCGCCGGCCCGCACCTCGACGACCGCCTCGGGAGCCACGAGCCGCACCGTGCCGATGTCGCGGGGCGAGAGGGCGAGCTGGGCCAGCCCCCGATCGATCACCACCCGTGGCACGAGAACCGCCGCCGCGCCAGATCGGTCCCGCAGGATCACGTCGCGAAACTCGACCCCTCCGAGCCAGTTCCAGCGGGCCGAGCCGCTCGTGATGCTGCCGTCGATACCGGCAAAGATCGCCTGCAGCGGCCGGTCGCGAAGCGCGGTGAGCACGAGCACCGTCGGCGCGAGCCAGCAGCAGGCCCCGATCACGGCCAAGGCCGCGAGGGAAAACACCGCCCACCGCCGCCGCGGGGCGGCACCGTGTCGGGAAAAACGCCTCGTCATGGGGCGGAGTATAGGAGTGCCCCCTCACTCCGGCGAAGGCGGGATTCGCCGGCGGTGAACGGCCTCGAGGTCCACAGGCGTGTCGACGTCCATGAATGACAGGCAATCCGGATCGACCGCCGCGACCTCGGCCTCCGTCACGACCGCGACGGCGGCCTGGTCGGCCTGCCGCAGGTCATCGAGCAGGCCGCGCAGGTCGCGGCGACCCGCGGCGAGATGCCGCTCGATTGGCCCGAGCAGGCCCGGCGATATGGCCGAGATCAGCACCTGCGGGTGGCCATGCACGATGGGCACCACCCAGCGGGCGGCCGATGAGGCCAGCCGGTCGAGCAGCAGCCGCACGACGGCAGGCGCGAGCAGCGGCACGTCGCATGACACGACGAGCACGGCCTGCGGCGACCGGCCGGTTGCCAGTGCATGGAGAAGTCCGTCACGGATTCCGGCGAGCGGGCCGGCTCCGGGCGTCGAGTCGCGGACGATCTCGATCGGCACAGCGACAAACGGCAGCGGCTGCTCCGGCGCAGCCACGACGATCAACCGGGAAGCGCTCGTCGAGACGGCCGTCGTGACGGCGTCGAGAAACGTGTGGCCGGCGAGGAGCAGGCCCGCCTTGCCCCCGGCTCCGACGAGGCCTGTTCCCAGTCGCCGCGCGGCACCCCCTGCAAGCACGATCGCGGCGGAACGAGACACGTCAGTCGATGCTGTCATGACCGTAGGCCCGTTGCTCCGCAACGGGCTCACTGGAGATGGCCCGGTCACTCCGTGACCGGAAAGCCCGTCACGGAGTGACGGGCCTACGAGCGTACCGCGCAACTGTCTCGGGCATGCGGCCCCTTCCGTGTCCGCCCAAGGTGCCAACGGCTTGCCTGGCGCATGTCCAGCCTCAAGGCTTCAACCACGACCGGCTCACGGCCGCTTAGGCACAGCACACACGAGGAGCGACGTATGGCAACCTCCGCGGCCGAACGCATCGAGATCGAGCCGGTCTCGGCCGAGGCCGTGCGGTCGCTCATGGAGCCTCACCAGCCGCCATGCCTGTCGCTCTTTCTGCCGACCCATCGCACCGTGCCCGACAACCGGGTCGATCGGCCGGCATATCGGCACCTCGTCGAGGCACTCGAACTGGCGCTGTCCGTGTCGAAGCCGCGTGACGAGATCGAGCGGCTGCTCGCCCCGTTTCGGCTCCTCGCCGACGACGTGGGCGTCTGGGAGCACGTCCGTGACGGACTGGCTGTCTTCGGCAGCGATGGTCGGGCCCGGGCATTCCTGCTCCAGCGGCCGGTCTCGCCGCTTGCGGTCGTCACCCGGCGGTTTCACACGATGCCGCTCGTGCGGGCCGTGATGGCCTGTGACCGGTTCAACTTGCTCGCCCTCACCAGCCGCTCGGCCCGCGTCTACGAGGGCACGGCCTGGCATGATCCTCGGGGCACCACGGCCGACGTGCTCGACCCGGTGCCGATCGTGCCGCTGCCTGGTCGTCCGGCAGTCGCGGACCTCACGCGGGGCGACGTGATCGACGAGGAGACGTTCCAGCCTCACCGCGTGCAGCACGGCATGGGACCGGCTGGTCTGGGCACGGGCGGCGTCGTGCACGGCGGCTTCGGCGCCAAGCGGGACGACGTCGACGCTGACACCGAGATCTTTCTGCGGCACGTCGACGACCGCGTGCGTGACGAGGTGAGCCGTCGCTCGGGCCTGCCACTGGTGCTCGTGGCCGGGGCCCGGCTGGCAGCCATGTTCCGTGGCCTCTCGAAGAACGATCTCCTGATCGACGAGCCCGTCGCCAAGGATCCTCACCTCATGCCGGTTGGCGACCTGGCAGCCGACGTGGCCGCGGTGTTCCGGCGGGCGCACATGAACCTGATCCGCCGTCAGGTACGGGCGTTCACGCAGGCACGAGATCGGGGCCTCGCCGCGAGTGACCTGGCCGACATCGCCCGCGCGGCGGTCGCCGGCCAGGTGGCGACGCTGCTCGTTGAGGCCGATCGGTTCGAGGCCGGGCGGCTCGATCGCGACACCGGGGCCATCGAGTTCGACGGCGGCCCGCCACCCGATCTTTCGCGAACCGGCGACCGCGCGGCCGTGCGGGCCGACGACCTCTTCGGTGCCGTGGCCGAGACCGTGCTGCTGCATGGTGGTGACGTCCTCGCCCTCGCCCGCAACGACATGCCGACGGAAACCGGCGTGGCCGCGATCTACCGCTACGTGTGACGCGGCCCGTAGTCCGCGTAGGCCCGTCACGGAGTGACGGGCAGCCCGTTGCGGAGCAACGGGCCTACGGGCGGGGTTTGTTCGAGTGGCAGTCGGGTTCGCAACCCTTTACGCTGAACGTGTTCCGCCTTCGTTCCTGCGACACCCCCATGCCCGCCTCCACGCCCGATCCATTTGCCGCCTGTCCCGATCGCCGCGGCACCGGCTCCGAGAAGTGGGACCGCTGGCCGGATCGGGACGTGCTGCCTCTGTGGGTGGCCGACATGGATTTCGCCGCACCGGCGGTGGTACTCGATGCGATCCGAGCCCGGGTCGAGCATGGTGTCTTCGGCTACACCCACGACACACCCGGATTCGCGGCGGCGCTCGCGGAGCACCTGGAGCGGCTGCACGGCTGGCGGATCGATCCGGACTGCGTCGTGGGCACGCCGGGCGTCGTCACCGGGCTCGCGCTGGCCGCCCGGCTGCTCGCCGCCCCCGATGACGGCATCATCACGTTCACGCCGGTCTACCCGCCGTTCCTCACGCTGCCGGCCCGGACCGGCCGCCGCTGCCTCCCGGTGCCACTCGTGCAGGAGCCTGGGCGTTGGGCGATCGACTGGGATGCGTTGGAAAAGGCCGCGGCGCAGGCCAAGCTCCTCTGGCTCTGCCATCCGCACAATCCGACCGGCACCGTCTTCGCACGAGACGAACTCCTGCGGATCGCAGATCTCACCGAACGGCATGGCATCACGGTCGTCAGCGACGAAATCTGGTCGGATCTCGTGCTGGACGACGCGATCGGACACGTGCCGTTCGCCAGCCTCGACCATCCCGCCGCCCGCGCGGCCATTACGCTCACGGCGCCGTCCAAGACCTGGAACCTCGCTGGCCTGGCCTGCGCCGCGGCGATCCTCCCCGCACCGGCGATGAAATCCCGCTGGCGTCCGGCGGGCGGCGGCCTCGTGCCGATGGTCAATCCGCTCGGCTACGCCGCGGCGGAGGCGGCATGGCGGCATGGTGACACCTGGCGGCGACAACTCATCGACCTGCTGCGGCGGCACCGCGATCTCGTGTCAGCCACCGTCGCGGGCATCCCCGGACTCACCTGCGTGCCCGCCCAGGCCACCTATCTCTCGTGGATCGACTGCCGCCAGTCGGGTGTGGCCGATCCGCAGGCGGCCTGCGAGGCGGCGGGGCTGGGCCCCTCCGACGGCCGCGAGTTCGGCACGCCGGGCTTCATCCGGCTCAACAATGCCTGCCCGACGGATCGGCTCACCGAGGCGCTCCGGCGGCTCCAGCGGGCGTTCACTGACTGACGGCGTGGCTCGCTTTTTTCCGCAGCCAGCTAGACTACGCGGCATGCGCCACGCCCCCATCGACTCCAGCCTCTTCGTCACCCACCGCCAGCGGCTCACCGCTCTCTTGCCGACGCACAGCGTTGCGATCATTCACGCGGCCGACGTGCTCCCCACCAACGGCGACGGCACGCTGCGGCTGCATCCGGCGAGCGACCTGTTCTGGCTCGCCGGCATCGAGCAGGAAGAGAGCGTGCTCGTGCTCGCTCCCCAGGCCGTCGATCCGGCGATGCGTGAGATCCTCTTCGTGCGCCAGCCCAACGAGCATCTCGCAACCTGGGAGGGCGACAAGCTCACCAAGGAGAAGGCTTCGGCGATCTCGGGCGTGGAGCGGGTCCGCTGGCTGGCCGACCTGCCGGGCGTCCTGCATACGCTCTTCTGCCAGAGTGAGCGGGTATTTCTCAATTCCAACGAGCACGAGCGGGCGGCGATCGACGTCGAGCCCCGCGATCTACGGCTCGCGCGGCAGCTGATGACGAAGTATCCGCTGCACCGCTTCGAGCGGCTCGCGGTCCTGCTGCGGCGGCTGCGGGCCGTCAAGGACGAGACCGAGGTCGACCTGATCCGGCGGGCGATCGACATCACCGATGCGGGCCTGCGGCGGCTGGTGGCGGCCTTGAGGCCGGGGGTGATGGAATACGAGCTCGAGGCGGAGCTGGCCTGCGAGTTCATCCGGCGGCGGGCCGGGATGGCCTACGAGCCGATCATCGGCAGCGGAAAAAACGCCTGTTGCCTCCACTACATCGACAACGTCGCGGAATGTCGGGCCGGTGAGCTCGTGCTCGTCGACGTGGGCGCCACGTACGCCAACTACTGCGCCGACCTCACCCGCACCTATCCCGTGAACGGTCGGTTCACCCCGCGGCAACGGGCCGTCTACGACGCGGTGCTCCGGGTGTTCAAGTCGTCGGTGGCCAGGGCGACGGTGGGCACGACGCTCCGCGCCTGGAAGCGGGCGGCGCAGGTCGAGATGGCCGAGGAGCTCCTGCGGCTCGGACTGCTCACGGCCGACGACGTCGCGAAGGACACGCCCGAGGAGCCGGCCTGCCGGAAGTATTACATGCACGGTCTGGGCCATTCGCTCGGCCTCGGCGTGCACGACATCGCCCCCATCGACGGTCCGCTGCAGCCGGGCTGGGTGATCACGGTCGAGCCGGGAATCTACATTCCCGAGGAAGGCCTCGCCGTCCGCCTCGAGAACGACATCCTGATCACGGCATCCGGCCCCGTCGATCTCTGCTCCCACATCCCCATCGAGGCGGACGAAGTCGAGGCGTTGATGACGCCGCGTGCATAATGACCGCCCACACCCCCGGAGCCCTGCCATGCGAATGCTCGTCGCGATCCTTCTGACCACCCTCTGCCTTTTCACACTGGAGACGACCGTGGCCCAAGACGTTCCCCATCCCGCCCTCCCCGCCGGCGCCGGCAAGCTCGACGCCGATGCCCCGAAGGCCTTCACGAAGACCGCCTCGGGCCTGCAGTATCGCGTGCTCCGCAAGGGCGCCGGCGCCAATCCCAAGGTCAGCAATACGGTGAAGGTCAACTACCACGGCTGGCTCGACAGCGGAAAGGTGTTCGACAGCTCCTACGAGCGGCGCGAACCGATCGAGTTTGGGCTCAACCAGGTCATCCCGGGCTGGACCGAGGGCATGCAACTGGTGGGCACCGGCGGCATGATCGAACTCGTCATCCCCAGCGACCTCGGCTACGGCCCCCGCGGCACCCCCGGCGGCCCGATCCCCCCCAACGCTACGCTCCACTTCCTCGTCGAGCTGATCGACGTGAAGTGAGGATTACCGCCTGAGTGCCTCGGCGACGGCCGTGTGATCGTCGGTCCACGGCCGGCCCGAGGGCTCTTCGGCGCAGGGCTGCCACTGCCAGCGGTCGCTCGTCGGGGCGGCGTAGATCGCCTTGATCACGTCGCGTGACCGGCCGAGAACCATCCATTCCGACGGGCTGCGGGCGAACTCGGCGGGCACGTCGGCATCGAGGCCGCGGAGCGCCATCCAGCCGCCATCGGCCGCCAGCCGTTCGACGACCGGCACGAAGTCGAGATATTTGTTCGACACGTGCAGGGCGATGACGCCGTCGGCCGCGAGCACGCGGCCGTAGAGGGCGACCGCCTCACGAGTGAGCAGGTGCGTCGGCACGGAGTCGCCCGTGAAGGCGTCGACGACGAGCAGATCGAGCCCTGCGTCTGGCTCGCGGGAGAGGGCCAGCCGCGCGTCGTCCACCACCACCCGCACGTCGCCGCGGCAATCGGCGAGGAACGTGAACCAGTCCGGATTGCGGGCGATCCGCACCACCTCCGGGTCGATCTCGAAGAACACGAACTCCTGCCCCGGCTCCGCATAGGCCGCCACCGTCCCCACACCCAGGCCGGCCACGCCCACGCGGCGAATCGGCCGCACCGACTCGAGGCCGCGAAACACGCTGCCGAGCGGTCCCGCCTCGGCGTAGTAGGAGAGCGGAATCCGCCGCCGCTCGGGATCGTCGGAGACGAGCTGCACGCCGTGCGTGATCCCGCCGTGCACGAGCGTGCGGGACGGCCCATTCGCGGCATCGCACACCCGCAAGACGCCGAAGAACGTGCGGCTGCGGTGGATCACGTGCTGGAACGTCTCGCCCATGAAGAAGGTGCCGATCAGCACGGCCGCGACGACGACTCCCCGTTCCGTCCGCCGCAGCGCGACCAGCGCCACCGCCAGCAGGACGGCCAGCGCGGCCAGCCAGGCCCAGCGGGGCGCCGCCAGCCACGGCGCCAGCATCGCCATCGCCGCCACCACGACGGCCGGGCCGGCGACGAAGCGCCAGCGGCGCGGGTTCGGCGCGGCATCCGCGGGCGCGGGCAGGAGTGCCGCCGCCAGGGCGAGCGCGAGCGGAAACTCGTGGTGGGCATCGAACACGGCCGGCGCGACCAGGGCGTTGAACAGGCCGCCGCACGCCCCCCCGACCGCCATCGCGAGATACATGCTCGACAGCCGATCGGCGGGCGGCCGCTCATCGACGAGCACGCCGTGCAGGCCGACGCACACCACGAAGAAGACGGCCAGATGGGCGATCAACACGGGCCATGTGGGCTGTTCGACGTTGCCGGCGAGCAGCCAGGCTGCGATGCCCACGGCCGCCATCACCGCGGGGCGCTCGACGCTGCGCAGCCGGCGGCCTCCGGGTGTGAACACGACCACGAAGCTCGCGAGGTAGACGGCCAGCGGCACGACCCACAACAGCGGGATCGGGGCGACCTCCACCGTGGCATGGGTCGTCAGCCCGGAGAGCCATGAGGCCGGAACCGCGGCCAGGGCCGCCCAACGCAGCCATGCCGGCCAGCCCACGGGCCGGGCCGGGGCGCGGGGGGCAATCCCCACTCCACCGCGCGACCTCGAGGCGGCGAACCAGCCACAGGCGACCGCGAGCAGGGCGACGACGGCGTAGAGACGGCCGGCCAGCTCCGCCTGACTGGTCAGTCCCGCGACCGGTTCGATGACGAGCGGATAGGCGACCAAGGCCGCGAAGCTGCCGGCGTTCCCCGCGGCATAGAGTCCGTAGGCACGGTCCGCAGCGGCCTCCCCGGAGGCGGCCGTCCGGCCCCAGCGGCTTCGCCAGTGGCCCAAGAGCGGCGCGAGCGTGGCCACGGCGAAGAACGCCGGCCCGATGCTGGCAGCCAGCATCAGGAGCACGACGAGCGGCAGTGGAAGCCTTCCCTGCACGCCCTGGGTCAGTCCGGCCCCGAGCCCCAGTGGCGCCACGATCGCGGCCGCCACGAACAGCATCGCCTGCAGACCGACCTGGCCCCCCGGCGACCAGCGGCGAATGAGCTGATCGGCGTGGCAATAGGCCGCCACGAGCGCCAACTGGAAAAATGCCAGGCAGGTGATCCACGCGCCAGGTGCGCCTCCGAATCGCGGCAGGAGCTGCTTGCCGGCGAACAGCTCGATCACAAACAGGCAGCTCGACGCCACGAAGGCCGCGATGACCGACAGGACGGCAAACAGCCTTTCCCCCTGCGGTGCCGCCGGGGAAACCTCGCACGGCCGCGGTTGCATCGCGCTCACGGGCCGTCCCCCTCCGGCGCGTCTTCGGGTTGCGCCGCTGCGGCGGCCGGGGCCGGAAATGCCCGCTCTGGGTCGAGGCCTGCAGCCTCGGCGTCGGCCGTGAGCGTCTCCGCAAGCTGCGGATAGGCCAGCTCCCGCAGGCGGTCGGGCGCCCAGGCCCAGATCCGGGCACGTTCCAGCACCGGCAGCGTCGACTGCTTCATCACGCTCACGAACGAGTTCTCCACCAGCTTCGGGAACTCGAGCAGCCTCGATTCCTCCAGCACGAATTTCGACTGCGGATTCGAGGCCGAAAAGCGGCGGTCATAGACGGTGTTGGCCACCGTGAGGTAGCGATTGAACGCGTCGAGGTTGCCCTTCGCCAATCCCTCCATGATCGCCCGCCGGATCATGGCGTCGAGAAACTGCCGCAGATTCGAGACGTCGATCGCCAGCACCTCGCCGATCCGCTGGGCGATGAACGACTCCACGGTGTCGGTGTAGAGCGGCTCGTCGCCGCGGCCCAGCCGCTCGGCCAGGCTGCGGAGCTTCAGGAAGTGCGTCTGGGCGTCGCCGCGGTCGCCGTAGAGGTATTCAAGGATCACGGCCAGGTTCAGGAACGTCTCGTAGCCGTCGAGCAGGTCCTCTTCTTCGGCCTGACCGAAGTCGCCGGCCGACACTCCCTCGTCCGACGTGATCACCTCGAGCGCCTCCTCGAGGGCCCGCTCGTAGCTGGCGATGAACCGCGGATCGGGCAGCAGGTCGACCCGGCTGGTCACCGGATCGAAGTCGATCCGGCCGGTCCGCATGAGATCGGACAGCATGTGCAGTCGGCTGCGGATGATGAGCAGCTCGTTGGCGTCCTCACGCCGCTTGAGCGTGCGGCCGATCGCGATGCCCTGCTCAGTCCAGTAGATGCCGTGGGCCTCCGGATGCCGCCAGTCGAGCGGGCCATACCGCTCCATCACGGCCAGCATGGCCGCCGGATCCATGCGGTAACGGTCCTCCAGGATGCGGCGCTGCAGATGGGGCACGAGCTGGTCGAGGATCGTCGCCGCCAGTTCGCGATTCCCGCGGATCGCCGCCAGCAGCGTGCGATCGACGTCGGCTGGCAGCGTGTCGCCGCCGAGCAGCTTGGCGTCGGTCGACCGGGCATACATCAGCGCCCGCCCCAGCATCCGCATGAACGCCTCGTCGGGCTGCCGCCCATGCTCGGCGAGCAGGGCGACGGCCTCCGTGACCGCCGGCACCCGTGCTTCGAGCGCGGCGAGCGTCGCCGGCGCGGTGGCCACGCGGCGAAACAGATCGATCGCCTCCGCCGTCGTGCGGCCCGAGGTCATGTCCCCCAGAAACTCCTGCATCTCGCGAGCGAGCCGGGCCTTGTAGTACCAGTGCTCCTTGTCCGACTTGCCTGCGATCTTGTTGTGGTAGAGCCAGCCCAGCTCCATCTGCAACTGCGGCGCCTTGGGGTTGAGCGGAATGCCCTGGTCCCGCAACAGCGAGATGCCGCGACTCACCCATCCCCAGCGCTCCTCCGGCACCTGCGTGGCCGCGGCGATGTTGTAGGCGAGGTTCCAGGCCTGGAAGCCCCAGACCTTCTGAAACCGTGGCTGGAGGGCGGTGATCCACTGGCTCAACGTCTGGGCCTCGAAAAACTCCCCTTCCGTCTGGAGGTGGTCAGCCCGCGCCCAGAGCACATCGACCGCGAGCCCGCGAAACGTGCCCAGCGCCGCCGTCGCGATCGCCACGTGGGGCGGCATGCCCTCCACGCCGGCCCGCGACACGACCAATTCCAGGTCGCGTCGCTCCCGCTGGATGCCGGCCGCGAGCCAGCCCGCCGCCGCCGTGCCCGCAACGAGCACGCCAGCGGCGATCGCGATCACGGCCCGGTCGGAGTTCATGTATGCACGGCCTGGAAAGGAATCAGGATCCCGACACGTTGACGAGATCGCGGCGCTCGAGCAGCAGCCAGCCGACGGCCAGCAGCAGGACCGGATACAGGACCGCCAGCTCGCCGCACGAGGCGAGCATCTGCGACAGCGAGAGCAGCCGGCCCGTGGCGATTTCGGTCACGCCGTCGTGCGAGCCGAAGGAGGGCACGAGGGCGAGGAACCCGTCGGCCACGATCGATGTGAGCGTCTTGAATGCATCCCAGAGCTCGAGTTTGTCGAGCCGCTCGAGCAGGAGCGAGGCCCGCAGCCGCACCATCGCCACGAACGTGCTGTCGGGCCGATCGAGGCCGGTGTAGATGTCGATCGCATCGGCAAGAAACCCCCGGGCCACTGCCACGACGTAGACCATCAGGCTCGTGAGCACCGCGATGGGAAACCCGAGCCAGCTGGCCGCGGCGAGCCCGGCTGCGGCCAGCATCGCCAGCTTGGCGAGCATCACGACGAGCCCGCGGGCGAAATTGCCTGCGAACGAACCGGCCCGATAGAGCACCTCGAGCCCTTTGCCCGGTGAGAACGAGATGGCGGTCGGCCGCGTCTCGCCCGGGGGCACGAGGTTGCGGTTGGCGATGGCCACCCGGAGCCGCCCCGCCTCGTCGATCACGGAGACCGGGACGTCGATCGTGTGAAACCGGCCGCTGGTCAGCGTGTACTCCTCGTGCACGCCGTTCTTCACCGGATACGCCCGGTCGTTGAGCCAGAGGGCGAACCGCACCGGCGCGCGATCGATGCCGACGTTGTCGGCGAAGGGCTTGAGTCGAAACTGGACGACGCTGGCGTCGAGTCGCGAGGGCTCGGGCAGCGTGAACAGATAGCTGGCCATCACGTCGGCCGAAACGGTGTGCCATTCGAGCACCCGCTGGGCCCTGATCCGCCGACGGGCGCCGGCCGGGTCGAGGGCGAAGCTGGCAGGATCATCCTTCTGCATCCGCTCGATCGAGGCGGTGATGGCGGCGGCGAACTCCGCCCCCTGCGGATGCTCCGGCCGGGCCGTCTGCCGGGCGGTGAACACCTGCTCGTCGACCGCCCGGCGATCGCTGGCGTCGGCGGCCGGCAGGCGGCCGATCACCACCGCCCCGAGGTAGACGCCGACGCCCACGAGTCCCACGAGGACGGCATCCAGGAGCACGATGCCCAGCCACTTGCCGAGCAGATACTGCCACCGCTGGATCGGCTTGACGAGCGTCATGTGGATCCGTTGGCTGTCGATGTCGCCGCAGACGCTGCCCACGGCGAGCACGATCGTGACCATCGCCAACAGAAAACTCGCCCCCGAGAGGGCCCAGTTGAGAAAGAACTGCAGGCGATACTCCAGCCGCTCCGAGGGATCGAGCACGAGCGGCAGGACGGGCAGTCCCAGCACGAGCGCCAGGACGAGGAGCACCGGCGTTCGACTGCCGACCGCCTCCTCGACGACCGCCCGCGCGACGCCGACGACGCCATGACTGCCGGAGAGCACGAGCCGCAAGGCTGCGATCCCGACGCCGAGCGACAGGCCGAGCACCACGGCCCCGGCGATGGCCGCAGCCGGCGCCGGCCGGCCGGCCCACCACAGGCCGCCGGCGAGCGTGACCAGGGCGATTCCAGCGAGCGGCCATGCCCAGCGCCGCCACGACGTGGCTGCGAGCGTCTCGGGATCGAGCGACGTGAGTGGAGTTGACGAGGGGAGCATCACGATGTCATGCGGCTGATTGAGCGGGGCTACCGGCGGGTGAGGCTGTCGAGCAGTCCGGCATCGACACCGGGAGTATCAGACTCCTGCCCAGCGGTCGCGGCGCCTGCGGCGAGGAAGTCGGCGACCGCCCCCCCTGCCGCCGCCCCGCTCGTCCGCACGCCCTCGGCCCGGGCCTGGGCCACGATGTCGAGAAACAGGCTCTCCAGCGACCGCCGCGGATGCTCGACCCGCTTCACGGCCAGATCATGCTTCGCCAGCACGCTTCGGATCTCGTCGACGACGGCCGGGGGCAGGTCGGACGTCTCGAGGATCGTGGCATGCTCCTGCGTGAGGAGCTCGGCACACGTGCCCTCGGCCCGCACCCGGCCACCGTACATGATCGCCACCCGGTCGCAGAGATCCTCCACGTCGCCCAGGAGATGCGAGCAGAGCAGCACCGTCTTGCCCCGGCGGGCGAGCGTCGCGATCAGATCCTTGATCTGTCGGGCGCCCACGGGATCCATCCCGCTGGTCGGCTCGTCGAGGATCAACAACTGCGGGTCGTTGATCAGGCTCTGGGCGAGGCCGATCCGCCGCTGCATGCCCTTGGAGTATTCCCCCACCGGCCGATCCTGCACGGCCTCGAGCCCCACCATCTCCAGGAGCATGTCGATCCGCTCCCGGCGGGCTCGGCGGTCGAGCCGGAAGAGCCGGCCGTAGTAGTCGAGCGTCTCACGCCCCGTGAGGAATCGATAGAGATACGACTCCTCCGGCAGGTAGCCGATCATCCGCTTGACGGCCACGTCCTTCGGCCGTTTGCCGAGCACCGCGATCCGGCCGGCGGTCGGCTGGAGCAGGCCCAGGAGCATCTTGATCGTCGTGCTCTTCCCGGAGCCGTTGGGGCCGAGCAGGCCGTAGACCTGGCCGCGGTGAACCTGCAAATCGACGTTCTCGACGGCCCGGACCCGCGGCCGCATCCAAAAGTCACGGAACGTCTTCGTGACGCCCACGCAGGCGATGTCGATCACCTCGCCGGCATCGCCTCGCGTCGCCATCGCTGCTCCCTGATTCCTGATCCTGGGCTCGTCAGCGGCCCGACCGGGCCTTCTGGTCCTGCTGCCGCGCCCGCAGTTGCTCCTTCTGCCGCTCCTTCTGCAGGGCCGGATCCCGATTGAGCTGCAACTCGAGTTGGCCGGGAACGGTGTAGAAGGTCTCGACGTCGTCGCCGGTGAGGATCGCCTCGCGGGCGTCCTCCCAGAGCTTCGACAGCACCAAGCGGGGGTTCCGCTCGTATTGCGGGAGGAGTTGCTCGAACGTCTGCGCCTCGGTCGCCACCTGCTCGACGATCCGCGTCCGGTAGGTCTCGGCGGCATTGATGACCCGCGCCACCTGGCCGCCGATCGGCGCTCCATCGACCACCAGCCCCGTGAGCGCCTGCTCGATCCGCTGTTCGGCCGCGGCCGCCGCCCCCTGGTCACCGCGCTCCGTGGCCTGCTCGAACGCCGTGATCAGGGCCATCAGTCCGGCGCTCGCCTCCCCGGCGGTCTCGCCGAGAATCCGGGCCCGCTCCTGCTGCGCCGCCACGATCCGCCCGGCCCGATCGCTCTCAGCGCTGGTGACGGCGTCGAAGCTGCGGGCCACCCGCATCGGGGCCGAGACCTTGTCGAGCGCGAGTTGATCGACGACGAGCCCGCTCCGCATGTCGTCGAGCCGCCGCTGCATCGCCCCGACGGCCACCTCGCGATCGACCACGCCCCGCAAGAGCTCGTCGGCCGAAAGCTGCGCGGCCGTCTGCACCACACCCTGCTGGGCCACCAGCCGCACGAGGTCGGCGGCCAGCGTCTTGCTGCCCACGTTCGTCAGATAGGCCTCGGGATCGGCGATCCGCCAGGTGATCGTCCATTGGGCATGCACGATGTTGGAGTCGCCGGTGATCAGCGACCCGTCGCGGAGCGGATTGAGCGGCAGCGACTTGCGCGACTGCATCTGGCTGCGGGACAGGCCGCTCTCCTGGGCCGACGTCTCGAACCAGAATTCGCGGTCGAGCACGAGCGTCATCGGCCGCGTGTCGACCTTCACGATCTCCTCGATCGGGAAGGGGGCCGCCAGATACGTGCCCCGCTCCAAGACGCGGGCTCCGGGCGTGCCGACGTAGTCGCCGAATCGCAGCCGCAGGGCCACCTCGTTGGAGCCGACGCTGAAGGTGCCACTGAACGCATAGGCCACGAGCAGGGCCGCCATCGCGAGCTTCAGGATCGTGAAGCTCACCGTGAGCGCCTCGGCGAGCGACTGCTGGGCGGCATCGCCGGCAACCGGCGGGCGGCTGCGGTCGGGCGGAAGCGGGGGGGCGTCTGTCAGCGGAGCGTGCATGGGGTCTCAGGGCTCAACGGCCTGGCGCCGGCGCGGGACGGGATTGGCCCGGGCTTTGCTGCCCGGGGGCCTTGTTGAACCAGTCGAGGATGCCGAGGCTGTCGGCGGAAAGCACGAACGTCGTGTTGTGGTCGAGCATCTTCTTCAGCGCATCGACCTTCCGCAGAAAAATCGCGAAGTCCTCGTTCTTGGCGAAGCTCTGGTACTGCACGGAGGCCTCGCGATCCCCCTGTGCCTTGATGGCCTGGGCCCGCCGCTCGGCGAACGCCAGAATCCGGTCGCGAGCGCTGGCCGCCTCGCTCTTGATCGCCGAGGCCTGCGCCTGCCCCTCCTGGAGCGCATTCTCGGCGAGCCGCTCGCGGGAGGCGATCATCGTCTCGAACACCTTCTCGGTCGTCGATTCCGGGAGGATGATCTTGTGGATGCCCACGCTCTCCACCTGGATGCCGTAGCCCGATTGCTCGAGCGCCGCGTCGAGCATCCGCGCGGCCTCCGTCTCGACCTCCGCCAGCTTGAGCTTCGAGCGATCGACGTTGACCAGCTCGTCGAAGCGGCGGGTGCTGATCAGGCCGCGAACTTCGCGAAGACGCGAGGAGAGCTGGCGAGCGGCCTCGGAGGGATCCTTGAGCGTGACGTAGAACTTGAGCGGATCGACGATCCGCCAGGTCAGATACGTCCGCACGATCACGCTCTTGCCGTCGGCCGTCTGCAGTTCCTCGATCTTGTCCTCCAGCAGCTGCAGCCGCCGCGGGTAGAGGGTGACCTTGTTCACCGGCCACGGCCACCGCCACTTGAGGCCCGGCGACTCCTGGATGCTCGACTCGTCGGCCTTGTCGAACGTGGTCCGCACCGCCACCTGGTCGTAGCGGACCTGGTAGAGAAACATGTTGGAGAGCATGACGCCGACGATCACGAGACCGGCGAGCACGATGAACGAATTTTTCATGGGTGTGCGAGGGGGGTTCCCGGGGGCCGCCACTGGCTATTCGGTGAGCAGGGTGTCGATGGCCGAGGCTGGGTCGCTGAAGTCCATGCGAAAAACGGGCGTGTCACCAGCGTCGCCGGCGATCACGAACTTCCGGCGGTCGGCGAGTCCGGCGGCTAGCACCTCGAGGAACCGCCGGCTGCGGTAGTAGTCGGGCGATGCCTCGAAGGCGAGCAGTTCGCCGGCAAACCGCTCACCGTCGGCCCGCTCGCCCACCGCACGGCTCCAGCGGTAGGCACGGGCCGCATGCAGGAGCTCCGCCGCCGCGCCGCGGGCCTCGGTGAGCAGCGTGTCGATCTCGGCCTCGGCCGCCGCGATCGCGGCCGGGTCGCCACCGCGCAGGCCGTCGAGCCGGCGGATCACCGTGTCGAGCCGGCGGGCGAGCTCGACCGATCCGGCCACGCTGGCCAGTTCTTCGACCGCCTCGCGGCGGGCCGCCTGGATTCGCGTTTCGCGATCCTGCACCGCGCCGATCTGGGCATGGAAGGCCCGGGACACGCTGCCGATCGGCGGATGGAGCGACGTGATCGCCACGCCCGTCACATGCACGCCGAGTCCCATGCGATCAGCCTCGGCCTGGATCGCCTGTTCGAGGAGCGGCCCGCCGGTGGTGCGGCCGCGGCCGAGGAGCATGTCGAGGTCGTGAGTCGCGAAGAAGCGAGACGCCTCCCGCTGGGCGACGAGCGACAGCGCCCGCCGGGGATCGGCCGAGCCGATCAGAAATCGCTCCAGGTCGGAAACGGTGTATTGCACGATCACGTCGGCCGCGACGAGGGCCACGCCTTCGCCTGTCTCGGCTGGCGCCGCCAGGAAGTCCTCCTGACCGAGCATCGAGGCCCGGTCGCTGTCGTTCGTCCAGAGGATCGCCTTCGCGTCGCGGGACTTCCCGGTGAGGTCACTTGACACCACGATCTCCTGCACCTGACCGACCGGATGCATCTCGACCATCTCCACGGGCCACGGCCATTTCACGTGCATGCCCGGCGTGAGCGGTCCGCCGCGCATCGCGCCCCAGCGGAGGACGACGCCCCGCTCGTCGGGCGCCACGATCGTGATGCAACTGAGCGACAGGAGCACGGCAGCCCCGAAGAGGGTGAGCGGCGTGACGGCACTGCCCAGCAGCTGATACAGCCAGCTGCCCGACACCTCCACGCCGAACTGGTAGCTGATCAGGTCGGCCACCACGCTCCCGAGCGAACCCGGCGCGGTCAGCAGGCCGAGCATCCGGCTGTCGAAGGCCGGGCGAGGCATCGCTCCGGGCACCCGCGGCCGGTACGACTCGAGCAACGACGTGAGCAGGATCTCGATACCCACCAGGATCATCACGGCCGGGATGACGAGGGCCATCCAGCCGAAGAAGCGCGTGTCGTTGGTGAGCGCCACCGCCACGGCGCCGACGAAGAGCAGAGCCGCCACGACGAAGCAGCTCATGAGGTAGCTCGCCCCGCCGCGGAGCAGCTGCCAGTCGCGCTGCCGGGCATAGCCGCTCAGCCAGCGGCCGCTGATGAAGGCGACGAAGGCGATCGCCGCCATCACGAAGAGCAGGCCGACGGGATTGGCCTGCAGGGCGGCACTGGCAGCGGTATCGGCGGCCGAGACATGCGCATACACGAGCCCGCAGCCGGCAGCCAGCAGGTAGACCGCGACGAGCAGGCTCACGGTCTGCAGGCCGTAGCGATAGAGCCGCTCGAGCCGGGTGCGGGCCGCGTCGAGGTCGTCGGTGAGGTCGGCGAAGATCGCGGCCGTGGCATGCGGCTCCGAGGCGAGCTTCTCGGCTGCGAGCCGCTGGGCGCGCTCCCGCTCGTGCTGATGGTAGAGGAGTGCGAGCATGATCCAGATCGGCAGCCCGCCGAGCATGTGCCAGGTGGCGGCGTAGATCGCCTGGCTGTCGGCCCAGAGCGCTGCCAGTCCCATGGCCACGAGCAGAACGAACTGGATGCCGAGACCCACGCACGCGGCTGTCGTCGCCCGCCGATAGACGAGCGGATCGCTGGAAGACGTGGCGGGGAGTGAAGCCGATGGCATCGACGCGACCGTGCGGGATGGAACCAATGATCCGGAAGGAGCCGGGAGGAGCCGAGAGGAACCCCGAAGGTCCATGCTCCAGATTTTAGCCGCGGACGGGGCTGCCGCCCCCGCTCACGGGATTTTCACAATCCGTGCGGTACCATCGGCGAAATGCCGCTCTTTTCCATCGCCCGCAACGCCTTTCTCGAGTCGATCCGCCAGCCGGTGCACGCCGTGCTGATCTGCGCGGCGCTCCTGGCCCTGGTGCTCAACGTCAACGTCGCCGCCTACACGCTCGAGGACGACAACAAGCTCCTCGTCGATCTCGGATTGAGCACGCTGTTTCTCACCGGCCTGCTTTTGGCCGCCTTCACGGCCACCAGCAGCCTGTCGCGGGAGATCGAGAACAAGACGGTCGTTACGGTCGTCAGCAAGCCGGTCTCCCGCTGGACGGTGGTGGCGGGCAAGTTCCTGGGCGTCACGGCCGCCATCGCCAGCGCCTACTGGCTGCTCGCGGTGGTGTTCCTGATCACCGTGCGGCACCGCGTACAGACAACGGTGCGGGTGGAAGACACCTACGACGGGCCCGTGCTCACGTTCGGCATCCTGGCGCTCGGGCTGACGTTCGTGATCGCCGGCCTGGCGAACTACCTCTACCGCCGGCCGTTCCCTTCGACGTTCACGATCGTCGCGTTCGCCGCCGCCCTCGCCGCCTGGGGCATCATCTCCTGCGTGAGTCGGTCGTGGACCCTGCAGAGCCCGACCACCGACTTCGATCCACAACTCGGGCTCGGCCTCGTGATGGTGTTCGAGGCGATCGTGGTGCTCACGGCGATCGCGTTGGCCACCTCGACCCGCCTCGGCCGGATGGCCACGCTCCTCGTCTGCATCGGCGTGTTTCTGCTCGGCCTCGTCGGCGAGTATTTCCTGTCGGCCTCCGGCACCGGCGGCAGCCTCGTCGCCCCATTCTCGGCCGTCGTGCCCAACTTCCAGTTCTTCTGGCCCGCCGACGCCCTCACGCAAGGGCATCCGATTCCGCTCACGCACCTCGGCCGCGTGAGCCTCTACGCGGCCAGCCTCACGGCCGCCGCCCTGTCGCTCGCCGTGATGCTGTTCCAGTCCCGCGACGTCGGCTGATACGGCTATTCGCGAATCGCCTCGGCCTGCTC
>Ga0315906_10000075_pt1 | contig 149166 bp, 129 predicted proteins | sample LakEriMetagenome_4_FD_203526 | JGI IMG/M metagenome (GOLD analysis project Ga0315906, IMG submission 203526) | Freshwater fungal communities from buoy surface, Lake Erie, Ohio, United States - Buoy 2 MA122 | ecosystem: Environmental > Aquatic > Freshwater > Lake > Lake biofilm | place: USA...
TTATAGTTCCAATACCAATATTACCATTACTAGTAATAGTTAATCTTTGATTATCATCAGTATTAAAAACAATTCTATTTTTGCCTAAAGCACTTACGTTAATATTACCTTGATTTGATAAATTTGAAACAATAAGATTATTAGTAATAATATTACTAGTATTTATATTATTGACATTAAAATTACTGCTATTGATATTACTGCTATTTATATTACTTACATTAAGAGTTCCTGTTCCTATTTCAAGATTATTATTACTTGTATTTATAAGACCTGAAGAACTGATACGTAATCGCTGAATACTATTTGTATTAAAAATTAAATCTGAATTATTACTTAAAATAGTTGTTTTAATAGTTCCTATTCCTACATCAAGATTAGTAATTGGAATGGTGCTACCAATACCTATATTTCCATTTTTATCAATAATAACTTTCAAATTAGTTTCGCCACTATAAAACTCAGCAATATTTTGATTATTATTTATTTGTTTAATGATCATTGAAGTAGCAGTTGTATCATTTACAACTTGTAATTGTTCAGTTTGATAAATCGTGGTATTTAAAATAGTAGTATCACCTATAACACTTAAATTAGAAGTGATTATATTTGAACTAAATAATTGATTAGTGTTTATAATACCATTGACATCTAATAAAAAATTTGGATTTATAGTTCCAATACCAATATTACCATTACTAGTAATAGTTAATCTTTGATTATCATCAGTATTAAAAACAATTCTATTTTTGCCTAAAGCACTTACGTTAATATTACCTTGATTTGATAAATTTGAAACAATAAGATTATTAGTAATAATATTACTAGTATTTATATTATTGACATTAAAATTACTACTATTTATATTACTTACATTAAGAGTTCCTGTTCCTATTTCAAGATTATTATTACTTGTATTTATAAGACCTGAAGAACTGATACGTAATCGTTGAATACTATTAGTATTAAAAATTAAATCTGAATTATTACTTAAAATAGTTGTTTTAATAGTTCCTATTCCTACATCAAGACTAGTAATTGGAATGGTGCTACCAATACCTATATTTCCATTTTTATCAATAATAACTTTCAAATTAGTTTCGCCACTATAAAACTCAGCAATATTTTGATTATTATTTATTTGTTTAATGATCATTGAAGTAGCAGTTGTATCATTTACAACTTGTAATTGTTCAGTTTGATAAATCGTGGTATTTAAAATAGTGGTATCACCTATGACATTCAAATTAGAAGTGATAATATTAGAACTAAATAATTGATTAGTATTTATAATACCATTGACATCTAATAAAAAATTGGGATTTATAGTTCCAATACCAATATTACCATTACTAGTAATTGTTAATCTTTGATTATCATCAGTATTAAAAACAATTCTATTTTTGCCTAAAGCACTTACGTTAATATCACCTTGATTTGATAAATTATTCACATAAATATTAGAGGTAATAATATTACTTACATTTATTGTTCCAGTTCCAATTTCAAGATTATTATTACTTGTATTTATGAGACCCGAAGAACTTATTCTTAATCTTTGAATATTATTAGTATTAAAAATTAAATCTGAATTATTACTTAAAACAGTTGTTTTAATAGTTCCTAATCCTACATCAAGAGCAACTATTGGAACAGTGCTACCAATACCAATATTGCCATTACCAGTAATTCTGAGTCTTTCAATATTACTAGTATTTAAAATAATATCATTATTGCTTTCAGTTCTGATAATTAAATTTGAACTATTTGTTAAAAGTGGCGTTGATACAGATTGATTACCTGTAATACTAGCACCTATAATATTACCAGTTCCTGTATTAAAAGTAGTATTATTAGTAGTTATACTTCCCAATATATTTATATTTGATGTTATGATATCAGTTGAATAAAGTTCATCAGAATTAATTTTTCCAACAACATGTAATTTATGCATTGGTTCATTTGTTCCTATTCCAAAATTACCAGTTTTACTTAATCTGAGTTTTTCATCATAATTTATTTTAAATATTATATCACTTTCTGTGGAAGTTTGAATGATAAAATCACCAATATTGGTAATTACAGGTGTAATAATACCATTTAAACCAATTATACTATTTCCTCTTATAATATATCCTGATAATTCACCTGTACCAGTTGAAAAACTATTATCATTAGTTGTTATATTTCCAGATGAATTAATTCGTAATCTTTCAAAACCATTAGTATTAAAAATAATATCATTTGCATTTATTGTACTTATATTTAAATTAGCATTATTACTTAAATTTGTAGTTTTTATTGTTCCTAATCCAACATCTAAATTAGTGATGGGATTAGTAATACCAATACCCACATTACCATTTTTATTAATAATTAAATTTAAATTTGAATTATTATCATAAAATTCTGCTACATTTTGATTTGAATTTAATTGTTTTACAATCATAGAAGTTTTATCGGTTTGATTGATAATTTGAAATTGATTACTTAGAATTAAAGGGGTTTTGATATCTGTAATAGTTCCAATAACATTTAAATTTGAACTAATGATATTTGATGAAATTAATTGATTAGTGTTAATAATACCATTGACGTCAAATAAAAATCTAGGATTATTTGTGGCAATACCAATATTACCGTTGCTACTAATTCTTAATCTTTCAGTGTTACTTGTATTTATAATTATGTTTCCTAAATTAGAAATATTTGATGTAATTATTGCATTAGTTGCAAATAAAAATGATGTATTTAAATTACTTGCATTAATATTACTATTAGTTGTTATTAATCCAAGAGATGTAATTCGTAATCTCTCTAAACCATTTGTATTAAAAATAATATCATTACTTGTAGAAGTAGTTATATTTAAATTTGAATTATTGCTTAAAATAGTTGTTTTTATTGTTCCTAATCCTATATCTAAATTCGTTATGGGATTAGTAATACCAATACCTAAATTACCATTACTATTTATAATGAAACATAAATTTGAATTTAAATTATTATAATTATAAAATTCAGCAACATTTTGATTTGAATTTAATTGTTTTACAATCATAGAAATTCGATTGGTTTGATTAATTATCTGAAATTGATTGCTTTGAATTAAAGGAGTTTTTATATCTGTAATTGTTCCAATAACATTTAAATTTGAGGTGATAATATTTGATGAAATCAATTGATTGGTGTTAATAATTCCATTGACATCAAATAAAAATCTGGGATTACTTGTAGCAATACCAATATTACCATTACTATTTATAATGAAACTTAAATTTGAATTTGAATTATTATAATTATAGAATTCCGCTATATTTTGATTTGAATTTAATTGTTTTACAATCATAGAAGTTTTATTAGTTTCATTAATAATTTGAAATTGATTACTTTGAATTAAAGGGGTTTTGATATCTGTAATAGTTCCAATAACATTTAAATTTGAAGTAATGATATTTGATGAAATTAATTGATTAGTATTAATAATTCCATTGACATCTAATAGAAATTGGGGGTTATCAGTTCCAATACCAACATTACCAAAATTATTAATTTTTAGTCTATCAATATCATTTGTATTAAAAGTAATACTGTTATCAGAATTTGTTTTTATTTTTATTTCACCTGGATAACTAAATAATGGTGCTAATATAGCAGTTTGTATAATTGCATATTTACTTGTGATATTATTAGTATATATAGATCCTAAACCAGTTTCAATATCATTATCATTAGTATTTACAGTTCCAGATGAAGTAATTTTTAATCGCACTAATTCATTAGTACTCAATAAAATATCATCATATGAATGTATATTTAATTTAGAATTATTACTCAAAATAGTTGTTTTGATGGTTCCAGATCCAATATCAAGATTAGTAATAGGTGTAGAACTTCCAATGCCAACATTTCCATTTTTATCAATAATCAATTTTAAATTATTGCAATTATCATATAGTTCACCAAAATTTTGATTATTGTTTGCTTGAGTAATTAATAATGAAGTTAATGAAGTTTCATTTATGATTTGAAATTGTTTTGTTACATTGACTGGTGTTCTAATATTTGTTATATTGCCAAGAAGATTTAAATTCGATATATTTGCATTAGAAGAAATAAGATTAATTGTATTAATAGTTCCATTAACATCCAAATTAAATCTGGGATTTTCATTACCAATTCCAATATTACCATTATATTTAACTATAAATCTTTCAATATTATTAGTACATAATACAACGTCATTTTGATTTATAGTATTTATATATAAATTTTCATTATTAATTAAATTTTTAGTTTTGATGGAACCAGTTCCAACATCAAGATTTGCAACAGGAATATCAACACCAATACCAATATTACCAAATCTGCTTATTTTGAGACGTTGAATATTAAAAGTACTAAAAACTATATCATTTTCACTGGAAGTAACAATATTTATATTATTATTATTAATTATTCTTGATGTTTTGAGTGATCCAGTTCCAATATCAAGTCTTTCAGTAGGTTCAGTAATACCGATACCAATATTTCCATTATTATTAATTCTCATTCTTTCAAGATTATTTCCGGTTGTAAATGTTATAAAACCTTCAGAGTTTTCTGCACATAAACCCAATTCTTTTCCTTTTGCATCTAATAAAGTAATTGCTTTTTGACCATTTAAACCATCAATAGAAAATCCATCTAAATAAGTGTTACCTTTTACATATAATGCCCATGCATTATTTTGAGTTAATTTATTTAATTGTTCTACATATAAAACACTATTATTACCATTATTACTAGAATCATCGCCAATAGTATTTTTAACAATTTTTACAAAACTATTAATATTAATATTAGTTCCAATGCCTATATTTCCTGTATTTGTATTAAAAATATTATTTGACAAAATATTCCAAGGAATATTGCTAATATTATAATAATTCAATAGATTGGGTGAATTTAATAATATATTTGAACTGATGAATATATTTGAAATATTGGTATTTTTAATATAAACATCTGTTGATTGTAAAAAACCTTCAATATCTAATTTATAATTAGAATCTGGATTTATTTTATTGATTCCAACATTATTATTAGATGTAATATTTAAAATTAATTGATCATTATTATAAAATTCTGCTATATTACAATCACAATTATCTAATTGTCTAACACTAAAAGCAATATCAGTACCATTATTAATAATATTTAATTTATCAGTATTACTAGGATTATAATAAACAAAGTTATATGATTTTATATTACTACAAATAAGAGATGTTGTATTTGTTGTACCATTTACATCTAATGTAAATTTAGGATTTGTCATATTAATTCCAACATTGTTATCACGAACAATAAAAGGAACTGCTGTTGGATCATAACATTTAGCAGAACCACATGCATTACAATAAGAAATTTCAATGTTTGATAATCTACTGGCAATATATAAATGACTAAAATCGAAAGCGTTAAAAACTTCAGTATTTGAACCAATTTTAGGTTCTAAATCTTCTTCATTAATACCAACAAGAAAATTTACATCATTATCAATAATATCAATATCATTTGCTTGTAAAAATCCTTGAATTTCAAGATTATTATTATAAAAATTATTTTCAATAAATTTATTTGAAGTTCCTTTTGCATTTATATCAGTATCAGTTACTTGATGAATTTTAGAAATATAATTATTAACAACGATTTTTTCATTGAAGAATTTTTGTTTTTCTCCTTCTGGAAAAACATCAGTAGTTGAATATGTTGCAATACGAACTGCTAAATCTCTAGGATTAGTAAAATAATAATTACTATTACCTTGTGAAATACCATCAGATATTAATTCATATTTATCAGTATTTGTAATTGAATTGAAATATTGATTATTATTTCCTTCATTAATTTCATCTGAATTTGGATAATTTTTTGTGAGATAATTAAATAAGTTAAATGTGTTTAAAAATAAATTACTTCCTTGATATATATCATCAGTTGTTAAATTATTAAAATTAAAAATAATATTAGAATTAGCAGTTTCATTATTATAAAATATATTATTACATCCTTGTTTATAATTATCAGTTGTTTTTGTATTCAAAGTTGAATTAATCAAATAAATATAATTTGATTGATTAAGATAAATATTTGATGTTCCTTGTTTAATTGAATCAAAAGTAAAATCTATTTTATTTGAATCATAATAAATATTTTTATTTCCTTCTTTAATATCATCTGATTTAATATTAGGAGATGTGAGATATTTATAAGCAATATCATCAAAATCTTTAAATAAATAGAATCTTTGACTATTTGAATTTAAATTTCCTTTTTTCAAATCATCAGTTGTATAAGTATTTAAATTTATTTTAAAATTTTTTTTATATCTTTCTAATTCAAAGAATTGATTATATGATCCTTCATTTAAATCATCTGTGCTAATTCCTTTGATATAATCATAAAAAACAGTACTAAGAAGTGAATTATTAAAATAAAATCTTTTTACTCCTTGTTTTAAATCATCTGTGGTATTGCTACCAATACTAATATTAACATTTGTAATAAAACTACCATCACCTATTAAATTAACACCTTCAAAATTGTTACAAATAATTGTTCCAGATGATATAATATATCTAATCATGTCATTATTGACAGGTAACCATAGTAAATTACCATCATTATCAGTAGATAAATATGAATATTCATAATTAGGTAAAGTTGGAAAATTATAAATTAAATTAATATTTGTATTGGTGTTAAATAAAATTGAATAATTTTCAGAATTTTTAAGTTTAAATTGTGATGTAATAAAATTACCACTAAAACTAAGATTAGTATTAGATACTAAATCAAAGTTATTAGAAGATCCTAAAATTACTGGAAAATCTTTATAAGCACCGCATGCCAAATAAATATATTCATTATTATTAAAATTACTTGAACATAAAACATTATCAATATTTAAATTAAAATTATTATTTAATTTATTTCCAATTGTAATTGAATCATTTATTGAAGATATATTGGAAGTTCCAATATTAATAGCACCATTAACATTAGAATTATAATTACCAATAGAAATTTCAGAAAATCCCTTATTTTGGAGTCCAATATTATTTGTAGTTATTAATGGTCTATCATTTGTAATTTTAATAAAATTTGAAGATTCATTAATATTATTATCATAACCAATATTTACAACATTTTTAAGAACTCGAAATTTAGAATTTTCGTCACCTATAGATATTACGCGTTCAGAACCAGTTAATTTAGTGCCAGAATTAGCACCTAAAAAAATAGAATTATTAATATCAATGCCTATTTTACCTGCATTATTACCAATAATAAGATTATCATTACCTTTAATAACCTTACCTGCATATTGTCCAATAACGGTATTGTTTAATGAAAATACAGAAAAATCACTAAGAATATCTGTATTTACAAAACCATCAGGCAATATTTTACTCATTATTTTAATTAAGAATTTTATTATAATTAATAAATAAAAAACTTTATATTTAATTAGAATAATACTTTATAATCAATGGTTTCGTTAGAGTCATTTATGAATATGAATATTAATTTAAAAGAATTCGAGGATATATATAATAATTTTACTGATAAAAAAATCAGTTTTGGTGGAGGAAATGTCACTGTAGATCAATTAATATCAGATGTTACATTTGTTGAAGAACAATACAAAAATGGTGGTGTGAATTTAAATGAAGATTTAATGAATCATGTTAATGATTTAAATTATCAAGATGAAAAAAAAAAGGGAGGAAAAAGAATGATGAAGAAAAGTAAAAAAGGCGGTGGTGAAAATTTAGCAACTTCTACTGCTAAAGCAGGTGATACTCAAAATTCAGGTGATGCTTCAAACTTCTTTTATGTAACTAAACCAAGTCAAGAATTTACAAATGTTACTAATTTAGTTGATATGGTAAAAAATACATTTGAATATCCTGAGGTACAATCAATGCAACGTTCTTTTGTATTTTAATAAACATTAAATGACATATCAATTGGTGTAATATTATTATAACTATAATTATATGGTTTATATTTGGTATCTTGGAGATATTTGATTCCTTTTTTTTCAAAAGCATATTTTTCAATTATGATTATCATTTTTCGTGTATATTTCATAAAATTTTTAATTGTTTTTTTGAGTTCTTCATAAGGATTAAGATTATAAATATATTTTAATTTTGATGGAATAATTAAATAACTTGAATATAATTCATTTAAAATTTCATTTCTGGTATTTAAAAAAGATGTAAAATGTGTAGATATATCATATCTATCACCTAACATAAAAACATAAATTTTCATTAATTCTTCTGTTTTTAAAATGATATTACTATATTTATCATTATCAAATACTTTAATAAATCTAACATTTAAAATAATTTCAACCAAAGTTTTATCATTTTTGAGATAATTAATTTTCTGATTATTTTGATCTTTTTCAAGAGTTGCTATTTTATTATTATAATTATTGGCAATAGTAGAATTATAAATATCTATTTTATTGAAATAATTATAACCAATTATAATAATGATAATAATTGCTATTAATATAGATGGATTTTTGTCAGAAATAAAATAAAAAATTAAAGCTAAAATTAAAATGGCAAAATAGTAATTATAAATTAACATTTAAATAGTTGCTCCGTCTATAAAATATATAACAAAAGATAAAATAATTAAAATAATACCCAAATAAAAAAATCTTTGTTCATTGAACATAAATATTCCCAAAATTGATTTAAGATAATTGCTTTGATCAGCATTATCAATAACTATCATAATATCATTAATAATATCAATAACAGTTTGAAGTGTGTTATGATAAATATCTATAACTGATAAATTAAAAAAATCGGAATTGTCTTTAATTTCTTCTTTTTTGATGATATTTGGCAATTTCTCTAATAATTGATTAAATTTATTTTCAATCTCTTTTTCAATAATTTTATTGTTACTGTTAATAACACTCATATTATTATTACTATTATAATAATATTAAATAATATGCATCATATCACTTGCAGATAATATCATTCTTCTACAACAATATCGATCTAAACCTAAATTATCTAATATTTCTTTAGTGTGAATTTTGCTGAAATACTTATAATCAGGATCTTGATTTGTTTTGCCCTCTTTTTCTAATTTAGCAACTTCTGCATTATAATAATCATATTTATCCGCAATGATTTTAGCACATGTAAAACAGCGTATAGGAACTATCATTTATAATTATACTTATAAAATAAATATATCATTTTTTTTTTATTGTCTAAATATTAGATAATGGAAAATAACCCTTTATATCGTTTATATTTACAATTAAAAGACAGAGTTGATGTTTTATCATCACAAGGAAATGTGGGAGGTTCTGGCAATTCACCAGATGTAAGTGAATTAATTGTTCGATTAAGAACTTTAGAAAATCGTCCTACAAATGATTCAATTGTAAATGATTTAGTAAGTTCAGTTGAAGTTTTAAAGCGTGAAAATGAACAATTAAAATTAAAATTAGAAGCAGTGAATAAATTTGAAAATATTGAAAACCGTCTTTATAATCTTGAAACAGAACCTAAAGTTCAATTAGAACCATTAACACAACGTCTAACTCAAATAGAGAATACTGATTATAATGAAAGAATAACTGCTTTAGAATCTCGATTATTTCCAGTTGAACAATATAGCAATCAAATACCTGATTTAACTTATCGTGTAAATGACATGGAAAAACGACCTGATTTAACTGAACGTTTAAATGCTCTTGAATCAACCGTTGCTAGTTTAAAAATGTAAAAGGGGAAATAAAGATAAATGAAGTTTTGCTTTTAATGTCTTTATATAAATTTAAGGAAAAAACAATGATATATAATTATAATTTTAAGAATGAAAACAGATATTAATATTTATTTGATAACTAGCGAACATTTAAAAATCAGATTTAATCATTTGAATCATCAAATAGTAAAATTAAAAGGAATTTTTGATAAATTAGATATTAATTATAATTTCATTCAAATTAATACACCTACAAATAAAGAAATAGAAAATGCAATTGATAAATATAAAGAAAGGGTTAATTTAAATAAAGATGAAATAGCAGACGATGATTTCAAAAATTTAATAACCCCTTTAAATACTAATCAATTATCAAATTTCAGCAAACAACAAAAAGCATTAGAAATGATTAAAAATAGTAATGTTAAAATTAATTATATAATTGAAGATGATATAATGATAATAGATGATTTTATTGAAAATTTTATAAAATTATTGGAAAAAATAAAAACATTGGATTTTGATATATTATTAACAGCAATTGCCATAAATGATACTACAAATGAAGATAAATTTTTAAATTCATATGATTGTTTTAAAATTTTAATAGCGAAAAGTTCATATTTTATTACAAATAAATGTGCAGAAAAATTATTTGAATATTTAAATAAAATAAAATTTACTTATAAATTGAGTTTATCATATTTCATATGGGAAAATAAAAATGATATTAAAAGTTATGTGTATAACAAAAATTTATTATTTGAAGGTTCAAAAATAGGTTTATTTACATCAAATACAAATAGTAATAATTTTTTATATCAAAATGGTGAATATATTAAACTTACACAAATAGTTGGGAATAATGAATATATTGAAGATTCAGTTGTTAAACAAGCAGAATTAATTTATAATTCCAGTGGTAAAAATAATCCAGATTTTCAACATACAATGGGACTTATTTATTATAAAAATAAGGATTATAAACGTGCAAAAGAAATGCTTATAGATGCTGTTTTAAATTTAAAAAAAGCAGATGGTTATATAAGTCAACAAAATGAAACATTAAATAATTGTATAAATATGCATCAATTTGAACAATCAGATATTGATAATGTACTTAAATTAAATGGTGTTTATTCATAAATTTTTAATTTTTCTTCTAAAACATTTATTTTTTTTGTTAATTCCTTTATAGCATTTATTAATAAAGGTGTTAAATTTCCATATGCAACTGATTTTAAATCAGTTTCATTATTATAATGAACAACTTCAGGAATTATTTTTTCTACTTCTTGTGCTATTAATCCAATATGATTATTATTATCATTATCATTATCATTATCATTAGTAATAAATGAGTAATGAATACCATTTAATTTATTTACTTTTTCTAATGCATTTTCAATTGTTTTAATATTTTTTTTAATTTTAATATCACTTGCTTGATATAGACGACCGTATAAATTTGCATCACCATTTTCATATATAAGGAATGTATTATTGGGACAATTCCAATGAATTCTTATTTGTTGTTTCCATGTAATAGGATTATTATTACTGCCAAAATCTCCAAATGTCATAAAATTTAAATCACCATAACCCATTTTAAAATTACGTTGAAAAGTATTACCATTATTTCTACTTAATATTAAAAAACCTGCATTATTTAATGATAAACTATTACCTATACAAAGGTTAGTATCAGTATTTAAGGTTGTTATAGGTGTACTATTTCCAATACCTATATTTCCATTTGATTTAATTCGCAATACTTCATTAAAATCTGTATTTCCATAATTAGAAGTATTTTTATTTATTCTGAAAACTAAACCATTTTCACAACTACCAGAATCAATAAATGCAGTTGAATTTTCATTAAAAATCCGAATAAAATTACTAGTATCTTTATTAATACTTGCAATTATTCCTTGAACATGTAATTTTTCTATTGGATTTGTGCCAATTCCTAATTTGGAATGAATATAAGTATCTGTAATACCCCATCCTATATCTCTACCTATATTAATAAGATTGCTATTATTATAATTATTATTTTCATAAAATAATAAAGATGTTTTATGATTAATAATACCTAAATTATTTTTAACACTAATTGTAAATTCAGAATTACTATAAGAATCAAAATTTATATTATTATTAAAATTTAAATTATTAGAATTGTCTATTCTTATTCCTAATTTTCTGTTTTGATTACTAATATCATCATTATTATTAACACCAATAAATAAATCATTATTTTCATTATTGATTAAATAACTGTTATTATTTGAACTTTTGAATAATAATAATCCATTTGAATTAATACTGTCACTGATTTTTAAAAGAACTGTTTGATTTATATTTGAATTATTTATATGTAAATTAGCAGTTGGATTTTTAATACCAATTCCAATATTACCATTATTTTTAATTCGCATAATTTCATCATCATTAAAATTTGCATTTAAATTATCAAGTGTATTTCTATTTAAAAAAATTAAATCACCTGTATCATAATCACCAGTTTTTATATGACCTATAGCACATTTACACCATTCAACATTTGAAGTATTAAATGCAATAAAAGAACCAGTATCATTATTTGAAACAGTTGAAATTTTTAAAGGGTATTGATTAAATGAAACTGAAGATATATGAAGAGTAGTTTTGGGATTTGTAATACCTATACCAAAAAAACCATTGTTTGATAAATATGCAATTTCTTGATTATCATTATTATTCCATTTAAATCCATTTGGACTTTTAAATATCGTTGATGAATTATTTGAAAAATAAAAACGATGATTATTATCTATAGATCTGTGCCATATATCATTTTCAGGTCTGATTTCATTAATTAAAAATTCACCATTAAAGTAATATCCATTTATATCATTTGATGTTAATAAATATAGATAATTTGAATTTTGATTATATGAGTTATAATAATAATGATTGTTATTTAATCCAAATAAAGAGATTATTTTATTATTGGAATTATAAAAACTAAAATTATTATTATTTAGAATAATTGAAGACAAAGATGTATCATTTGAACTTAATTTTAATTGTCCATTTTTAAGTTCTAATCTTTCAGAAGGATTTTCTGTGCCAATTCCAATAAATCCATTAGAATTATAATTTATAAAATCAATTGTTTTATTATTATTAATTATGATTGATTTATAATTTACATTCGAATTTGAAATTAATTTAAATGTTGAATTTGAAGAACCTTTAATAACTAATGAAGACATTCTTTTACAATAAAAAATGATATTATATTTAAACAAATTATAAGTAATTTATAATGAGTGAACGTTTATATTCACAAATAATTGATATATTTGTATATGATTTAAATAATAAATACCAATCTTTAAAAATGAGAGGTATAGACAAAAATAATTTGAATTCTTATATGAGTGATTATGAGAAAGTAAGAATCAAAGATTTAATGCATGATATTACCAAAGTTAAAAATATATGTAATATAAAAAATGAATTTCATTTTAACAATCATTAAAATAATTAATGATTAATTTTAATTTTCTTTTCTTTGGCAATAATATTACCGGTTTTATTACCTACATCATTAATTATATATTCTTATATTTACTCATTAAACTTTTTATATATTCATCTGCTATTTCATATGCCATTTTTTCATATGGATGTTCTTCTGACATAACTGACATGTGAACATCATTAATACTTGATGGAAATTCAGATCTATAATAAGCAACTAATTCATCACCATTTTTATTTTTATAAATATATTCATCTAAATCAGGATTTGATCTAATCAATGAATTTTTATTTCGTAATCTTGAAATATAATAACCATTATTTGTGAGATATTTATTCATTTCTTCTTTATTATATCGTTGAAATACATGAATACTTTCATGAATTAAAGTTTTAGTTAATTCAGTATGAGTATAATTAATAATTAATGGAGATAAAAAAATAACTGTTCCTCTTGTATGTGGAAATCCTTCTTCATATGTATTATTAGTCAATGCAAATGTCCAACTATAATTATTATTGAAAAATTTAATTGCCTCATTACAACAATATGTTAATTTTTCTTTTTGACTTTCATTAAAATCCATACAACTATTAATTGCTATTTTAAGATAATCGTCATTTGTTGCAACTTTTCTTGCACGTAAATCATATATACTTAAATTTCTTATATAATAGTCTTCATCTTTTTGCATAAAAATTTGTGATTCTTCTTTAGTCATGAAATTAATTGTGTTTGCAAAATTTTCATATGAACCTTTATAAATAAATATAAATAATATAAAAACTATTAATGTTATTCCAAAACCAATTGAAAAAAACAAATAATTTTTATTTTTTCCTGATTTTATCATTTAAAAATAATATCAGAGATTAATTTTATTTATAAATGTTGATTTATAATATTCAATTGTATTATTTAATCCATGATTAAAATCTATTTCTTCTTTCCATCCTAATTTAGTCAATTTATCAGTGTTAATTGAATATCTAAAATCATTATAATTTCTATCTGATACAAATGTAATCCATTTATTTATATCTTCATTTGGTTTAAGAATATTAATTAACATAGATGCTATATCCATCACGGAATATTCATTAGTACAACCAATATTATAAACATTATTTAAATCTCCTTTTGTTAGAACTGTAATAACTGCATTACATACATCATTAATATGAATAAAATTTCGTCTAGTAATTCCTTCACCATGAATAGTACATTTTTTATTTTCCAATAAAAGATTTATAAATTTTGGTATTAATTTTTCTTTATATTGTCTATTTCCATATACATTATTACATCTAATTATTACAATTGGTAATTTAAAAGAATAATAATAAGATCTTATTATATGTTCTGCACCTGCTTTTGTTGCTGAATATGGAGTAGTTGGATTTAATATATCATTTTCACAACATCCTAAATGTTCAATATTGACATCACCATAAACTTCATCAGTAGAAATATGAACAAATTTTTTAATTTTCCCATATAATCTAACTGCTTCAATTAATACATGAGTTCCTAATATATTATCTTTGGTAAATTCTAATGGAACTAAAAATGAATTATCTATATGTGTTTGAGCTGCAAAATTAATCACTACATCTATTTCATATTTATTTAAAATTGATGAAACTAAATCTAAATCACCAATATTACCAATTATAAATTTATCATATTTAATACCTTCAGTATTTGAACAATAATCTATTTTATCTAAATTAACAATAAAAATTTCTGGATATTTATCCTTTAAATAATTAATAAAATTAGAACCTATAAATCCACATCCACCTGTAACTAAAATATTTCTGTATTCATTCATTATTATGTAATCATAGTAATTATTTATTTATATTAATTTTTATAAATACATTGATAAAGTAGGGTTATCATCTTTTTTCTTTAGAATCATATATTTATCAATAAATTCTTTTGTAACTGTAAATGGAAATTTTATAATTTTATCACTTTTTGAATCTATTGACATATATTTATTCATATTTATATAACTATAAATGTTATTAATATTTCTTTGTAAATTTCTCACTCCATCTTCTTGTGTTGTATTATCTATAATATAATAAATCATATCATCATTTAAAATAACATCTTTATCACTAAAATTATAAGATTTATAAATTACTTCTAATAAACTATGTTTGACTAATTTTAATTTATCTTCTCTATCATATTTATCAATATTAATAATAATCATCCGATCTCTTAAAATAGGATTAATATTTTCAATATTATTAAAAGTAAAAAATATGATAGATTTTGATAAATCTAATTCAAGTTCTTCAATATATTTATCACTAAATTTATCATTTTGTGTACTGTCAGTAATATGAATTAATGTATTTATTATTTCTTCACCATATCTACTATGTGAAACCTTATCTAATTCATCAAAGAAAAAAATAGGATTCATTATTTTTGTTTTTATTAATTGTTCAACTATTTTACCATGTGTAGAACCTTCATATGTATATGAATGTCCTTTTAAATAACTTGCATCAGAAATTCCACCCAATGGAATAAAAGCTATGGGATAACCAATTACTTTAGCAATTCCATCTTTAATAAATTTAGTTTTGCCTACACCCATAGAACCTTGAATTCCAATGACATAACCTTTAGCATGTGGATTTGATATATATTGTGCCAAAATTCTAATTAATTGTTCTTTTGTTTCATTATGACCATAAATATTTTTATCCAAACCTTTTTTAATTTCTTGTAAAAATTGTCCTATACCCTTTTTATTATAATCTAATTCTTTATAAATACCTAATGGTAATTGTGAAACAGTTGATATCCATTTACTCAATTTCGAATATTCAGATGAAAAAGGACTTAATTTACAAAAATCTTCATATTTACGCAAAATTGCTATTTTATTTGAAATTATTGTATTCATCATTAAAAATTTAAACCTTAATGGTTCTTTAAAAACTTTAAAATCATTGATATCTTTTTCAATATTCAATATTTGATCCTTTTTTTCATTAGACAAACTTTTAAAATAACTTGCTTCCTCTCTTGAATATTTTACTAATAATTCATTATATTTAACATGATCCCTATCTCTACGTTTATGACTATAATTACTCATTTATTATAGTTAATAAAAAAAGCGAAATTATCCTTATACACAACAGCGATAATAATAATATTCACCGCTATTTTCATTATATCTGGTAATTTCAACTAAATCTCCTTGTTTTAATCCAATCCATTTCGCAATAACATCTGTATGTTGAATCAAGGGCATTTGACCTTTACTTTTAATCATATATTTATCCATAATATTTTTTGCCTCATAATTTGATAATTTGCGATGTGGAGGTACCAATTCATGTTTAGTTGGATTAAATAATAACTCTTCAACTTTAAAGTATTGCAACATACCACCTCTTTTTTGAAGAATTTTATCGATAATACTTAGAGAAGATACGGACGGAGTTGTTAATATATCATTGTTAAATATAAGTATTATATTCAATTTACCATTATATTTCTTAACATAATTATCCATATTACCGCTATTTTTCTTTAATTCATCAATAATTGAACTTCTCAAATTTTTAGTCAATGCAAATATAATGGCAGTATTTGATGTATGAAAATTAACAGGATAATTTTCATTTAAAAATGTTTCACGATCTAATTCTGCTTCATGTTCTTCAAATTCATCTATATTATCTCCTCTTGAAATAAGCATATCTTTAACATTTTGAATGACATAGTCAATCTTTTCAACTTCCATTATTTATTTATATAAACTATCTTTATTTTATATATATCATTTTTTCTTTTTTTTTAATATTGATGTTAAATAATAAAAAAATGATTTTATAAAAATTATGAGATTTGATAAATGTTGAAGAAAAAACATATAATTAAAATACGAGATTGGATACAACTTAAAATTGATAAATTAAATATTTATTATAATCAAACTTATAATAAATATATATATATATATAAATTATAGAATGGCAACTAAAATAGGTGGAAAAAAACCAGATAGTTCTAATGAAATTAAATTAATTGAATTATTATCAAATTTTGAAGAGTTATATCAAAAAACAAATAAACAAATTTTTAATAAAGAGTTAAGTAAATTTAGAGACGAACATTCTAAACTCATTTTTAATAGACATTACGTATCTAATGAATCTTATGGACAAGATTTTCTTAGATTTCTAGTGATATTAAGAGCAATATATGCATTAGGATATACTAAATTTAAGTATTTTAATACAAATGTTTTAGTTGATAACCTAAAATGTAGTTTACATATTTTTCTTATAATGTTACAAAGTTCAACTTATTTTAACACAACTGATAGTACAATTAAAAGTCTTATGATAAAACCATCATGGTATCGTAGTGAGGAATATAGGAAATTTATGAAAGAAATTGAAAAAATTAGAAAAGAAGAAGAAGAAAAAGATTATAGTAACTATACTGACAGAGTCAAATATTGCACTGCAGTTAGTGCAGTTGGTTTATTAGATGATTTGCAAAGAATAGAACAAGAATTCTACAGTGAATTATGCAAAGAAAAGAATATGAATAATAATCACAAAGAATCTGATGCTGATCATATGGATTTATGTATTGATGACGATGATACACAATATAACATATTGGATGATAAAAATCATCTAATTGCTATGAACCTTAAAGGTGCTCCTCTGAGTACTGTAGGTGCTCATCTGAGTACTGTAGGTAATGTTAGTTTTTTACCTAATGGAAATAATATTGGTCTTGCTGGCGGTGAGTCAAAAAAGAAGGGTGGTAAAAGAAAGTTAAAATCTTATAAATTCAATTGAATAACCTGAACTTTTTGTAAGTTTAGTTTTTCTCAACGTTTTTTAGTTAAATATTTAAAATTAAAACCTGAAGGTTTTTGTTGCTTTTTATTTTTATGAAATTTCATAAATGTATTAAAATAGATCTTTTTTAAATGAAAATGAAATATTAATTTAATTTGATAGTTGTGGACTAGTTATAATGACTTCTCCCCCAACCGAATACTTTCATGTTTGTGAGAATAGAGTTGAGGACAATGAATTTGACATTGATCGTTTTATTGATTTGCTGTGTGATTATTACCACGATCTCGATATTGTGAACTTTGGCAAGTTTAGTGTTCCTGTTGAGAGGGTTTCGAGTGTTTCTGAGTTTCTTCTGAGCACTGTTCCCTCCCTTCAGAACTATGAGTTCTTTGAGTTGAGCGATTCTTTCTTCCTTTGCAAAGTGCGTGATCTTTACTTTCACATCACTTGGTCTGTTGTTGATGGGTTCTACGTATTTCCGATTTTACATGGCAACGATGTTGCTCGTGTAGACACTGAGGTTTATGTGTTCCATGGTAATGAGGACGCGGCAACTGTGGTGCCCCTTGACTATCGGTCTGACCGGGATGATGATTTTGAATGAGACGTGGTGGAATATGCGACATTGACCTTCGGGTTTTTGTTGCTTATTTTGATTATGAGAAATGTTTTTTATCATTCAACTTTATAAATTAAAGAAATTGGTAAGTGAAAATAAAATTAACTGGTCGTATTTATGTTTGAATCCAAATGCTATTGAATTTATAAAAAATATAGATAAAAAAGATTGATATTATTTAAAAAAATATTCAAGTGTAAGAATATTTGAATTAGATTATGAAACAATGTATGAAGATTTAATGAAAGAAGTAATGAAACCATCAAGAGTATTCAAATATCCAAATTATGATTATATTGAAGATCTATTTGGTTGTGATTTATAATTTCTTAAACTTCTTTTAGCAGGTAAACTTTTAATAGTAGTATTGTTAACTTTGAGATCACATAATTCTTTTTCATTATATATTTTTTCATATGCTTTCGATGTTTCATCCATTGTTGTTTTATGTGCAGATTTAATTTCCACAGGTTTTGAAAATAATGAAAAATACTTTTTAGGATTATTATACATAGATTTGAATTCAAATATTTTATCATTCATTTCTTGAATTTTAGATATATAGTTTAATTTAAATGGAGTATGAACACTAGTGTTTTTATATTTGCTAATTGATGTTGATCTTGATGAATTAGTAGCAAATCCACCTGAAACTGAAGATTCTTCTTTTTTGACAAATTGCATTAAAAAAGTATCATTTTTTAATTCTTCTACATATGATTCATTGGATAATATATAAGTTTGAATAAAATCATAAAATTCAGTTAAATCAACATTTTTTATTTGAAAATAATACCAAATATGTTCATATATTTTATTTTCTCCATATTTTCCAATTATAAAATGAAATAAAAGACTTGCATAAAATAAACCATTTAATATCATTGTATAAAAATTAAATGTTTCAGTATCAGTAATTTTAGTCACAAAATCTTCTTTAATTTTTTTATAATTAGTCATCAATTCATGTAAAGTTAATGAACCATTACTTATTCTTATTTTACTATTTTCAATTAGATCTTTTATAGGATCATATGTATAATTAATTTTTATTAATAATTTAAAATTTTCTTCAATTTCTATTGCAAAATCTGGATACATTATTTTTGAAAAATATAAAATTTTAATATACATATTTAATGAATAAGTAATTAAATCATAAATTATTCCAAAATATTTATTTGTCGTAGTATCTTTTATTGATACATTAAATCTAAATAAATTTTTTTCATATAAATATGCAAATTTATTTACAATAGAGTCATCTGTTAAATATATTTTTTTTAAACCTATATTATAATTTAATTTTTTGAATTCTGTTAAAAGTTTATTATTAATTTCAATATTTGACTCGTGTATAAATTTTGAAAAACAACATCTGCCAAAATCAATAATAACTAATTTATTTTTTGTTTGATCTAAAATTATATTACTAAAATGAAGATCATTATGCATAAATCCATATTCAGTTCCTATCATTTCAAGAAATTTATACATATCATAAGCATTTGAAATAACCAAATTAACCAAATGTATTGCTTTAAAAAATTCTGCTTCATCACTTGCATTTGATTCTGTTTCATTAAAATATCTGAAAACATCCATTACTGATATTGGATAATCTATTGCTTCATGCATAGCAATAATTACAGGATCATTATATATTGGTCTTGTTATATCTTGTTGTAATATATAAGGATCAAAAAAAGTTAATCCTTTTCTTCCGAAATCTTTGATTTCATTAAAATTCCAAAAATCTTTTGTTGTTAGTTTTCCTTTTTCTTCTAAAACTTCATGTCTAATATAACTTAAACAGGAACCTTTATAAACAGGAATAAAATCTTTATATATTTTATATGTATCAGTTGAAAATATTTTATCAAATACAATTGCTGAAACTATATCATAAATCAATAAATCTTTTGTTGATGTTGTATTTTGTTTTGAATATTGAATTATTTTAACAAATATTTTATAATCTTTACCATGATGATTATCTGTAACATTTGCAATTGTAAATTGACAATTTGAAGAATTTCCCAATAATTTTCCATCATTATTTGGTTCATAATGATAAAAATGTAATAATAAACTCAAATAAGATTTAAGTAAATATACACTATTATATAATTTATTAATTTCATAATCACTTGCTATTCTTTTAATTATTGCATCAATTTGTATTATATAAGTTCCAATTGGATCATTGTAATTATCCATTATGATATTCATTCGCGGTTTTATTTGTGTAATTAATGTATTTAATTCTCTATAATATCTTTTTTCTTTTTTGTCTGATGACATATCCTATATAAATAAATGAAAAATAATTAATTATTAATAATGACTAATAAAAAATTTGAATATAATTTTCATATTACGAATTATGATAATATAATGAATTATGTTGAAAATAAAGAATATTGGAATGAAAATGACAAAACATTATTTGAATTATTAAAAATAGATAATCCTATGGTAGGTGTAAATAGAAAAAAATGGAATTATTTTTTTGATCATATCAAATTAAAATTAAAAACTTTTTAATTGGACCAATCAATTTTTTCATTTAAAACTGTTTCAACTTTTATAAATACATTTGAACCAAAGAAACCATATTTTGCTGCTAATGGAGAAGGATGACTACACTTAACTATTTTAGTTTTGTCTTCAATAAAAACTTCTTTTGCTTTTGCAAAATTACCGAAAAGTAAAAACACACATTTTTTGTTTTTTTCACTTACAAATTTAATTACATCATTTGTAAATTCCTCCCAAATTTTCATTTGACTACTTGGACATCCTTTGATGACAGATAATGATGCATTTAGTAGGAATATTTTTTCCCTATAAAACCATTTTTCCAAATTTCCACATTGAAATTCATAATTACGTTCAGGAAATTCATTTTGTAATTCTTTGAATATATTTAATAATGAAGGTGGAATTTGAATACCATTAGGAACTGAAAAACTCAATCCATGTGCTTGACCTTCACCATGATATGGATCTTGACCCAATAACAACACTCGAATTTCATTGACATCCATTGTAAACACCTTAAATATGTCTTCTTTTTTTGGATAAATAATATCTTTACCAGAATATAATACATCTATATTAAAATTATATTGATCAAATAATTCATTCCATGATTCATGATAATTTGTCATTATTTATATTTATTATCATAAATAAAATTTCATTTTTTATAATAAATATAATTCTTATTGATTTATAGATATGAATGCAAAAAAAGTTAAAGCAGTGATAGAATCAAATATTAAAATTAAAAATGTGAGTGTTTCTTTAAATACAAAGGAAATACTTAATTATGATGATATAAATATGAGTGGTTATGAATTAGTTAAAGATTATGTACAATTATTAATTAATAGTTATAATATAATTTGCACAGCAATTAAAACAAATGCAGATGAAACTAGAATACCAACATTTGTTACAAGTATTAAAAATAAATCAGATTTATATTTAATTTATAATTGTATAAGTTTATTATTTGAAAATTATCCAAAAAAATCATTCACAATTGAAAAATATAAAAATAACAAAAATTCGCATTTTTTTATTTATAAAGTCAATAAAAAAACCAAAAAAAATAAAGAATGTTATTTATTATATAATTATGATGAAAGAGCACCAATGGATAAATTTTGGGTCTATATTTTTGATGATAAAAAAGAAATGGCAACTTTTATAAAAGATGAATTATAAATTTATTTTTATATATTGTATTATTTTTAAATTAAAAAAATAAAATAATGAAATTTTTAATTTAAAATAATACTTACCAATTTTAGTTGTGGTTAAAAAGTTTTATGTCAATGTTTGTTGATATTTTCATTGAATCTGATGATGATACATATATCTATGGTGATAGAAATTTTAAGGCAATTGTAAATGACGGTGTTGTATGCGAACCTTATTATTTGAAAGATGATGATAAGATTATTTCTTTTTATCGATCCCAAGGGTTTTTCATTGTGTATGTAAATGATAAGATCGTCAATGTGATTTATACTATGACTTGTTGGTCTGATGACTTTGCAAAATATACATTTGATAATAACGGTATTCTTTTAGAATTATTTGAAACATGTCATGGTGTTAGGAATGTAACTGTATCATATGAAAATGGTATGTCGTCAAGTGTTACTTATCATGGAAGGAAATTTGGCAGGTTTGCTATTGGAAGACCTGCACCAGATTTCAGTGATTTTTTCGATAAATATAAATTACCTCAGAGTATCATTGATGAGTTGGATATTTAATTTTTTTATTTCCACAAACTGCCAATAAAATATCCAAATAAATTTAAAAATATGTCTTCGATTCTTAAACAACTATTTTCATTACAATTACTTTTTTTTATTATATATTTGAACATAAAATGTTCATATACTTCCCAAATTATACTGATAACTAAAACAAATAAATAATCATTGGGATATAATAACCCTATTAAAATATATAAAATTACATGTGCTAAATGCCAATAATCCAAACAACCATTAAATATAACTCCATTTATTTTTTTTTCTGTTCCAATCAAACATTCACTGTGATTTATAATTGAATTTTTGTTAAACCATGGAATTGTATGAAAAATTCCTAAAATAAGTAATAATAAAAATGCAAAAATAAAACCACGAATTTTAAATATGATTGTTAAAAATATTAAAAATAAATATAAATATATTATCATACTTATAATGATTTATTTTTTTTCAATGAATAACTTTTAAGTTGTTTTTTATTATTACCAATTGATAATGGTAATGATCTTTGTATTTTTTCTAATTTTAATTTTTTAAATTTTTCATTAAAATCTTCATAAGTTCTTTTATATGGAGGATTTGGACACTGTGGTGATAATAAATTTAATTTTAATTGAGAAATTTCAAATTTATGACAATTATTTATAATAGGTATTATATCAAGATGTTGTTTAAATTTATCTAAATTATCATCTTCAACTGATGATAAAAAATCACTGTTTTTTTTATTGGGAACTACACCCAAATAAATAATGGTAGGTACTGAATACATATCTGCTAATTTATGATCAAAATAAACTAAATAGGTATTTTTTGCATTTATAAATACTTCTTCGCCAACATTATAATATTTTTCTAATAGTTCTGATTCTTTATGATTTAAAAATTTATTTATACATGGAATTTCAATAATATTGTCAGAAAACATTATTTTTTCTTCTTTTCTTGTTCTTTTACTGCCAATATTATCGATACTTTTAGAAATAAATAATTCTTCCAATCTTACTTTTGCTTCATATGATATATAAGGTACCATAATAAAAAATTTATATTTATCATGAAAACGTTGTAAACTTTTTAATGTAGTATCCATTTGTTCTCCTAAATAAATACAATCATCAACAAATATAATTATATCATCTTTTTGTAAATTTGAATTTATTAATGATTTGTCAACTAAAACTATTTCAAATTTAGAATTTTTTTTGATATATTTAATTACATAATGTAAAACCCAAAAATTAGATTTAGATTTTTCATCATTATAACTATATAAAAATATGGGTCTTTTATTTGATTCATTTATATAAAATTTTAAAAAATCATTTATTATTATATTTAATTGTAATATAAATGTAAAAAAATCTACATGTAATGTATTTTTAATTATTTTTTTGCAAATTTCTCTAACTTCTTTATCAGAAGCATTAATAAATTTATCACATTGTTTTTTATTTAATTCATAAAATTCAGGAATTATATCCATATCTATTTAGAAATTAGAAATTATTGTAAAAAAACTCGTTTTTTGTGTTTATTTTAAAATAAATATTAAATATTAATATAAAAAGCAATGATTGGTTTAATTCCTTGTGCAGGAACAGCAAATAGAATTTTTAATTTACCTAAGTTTATATTGCCTTTAAAAGACACAAACTTTTCATTACTTGGATATTGGTGTAAATTATTAATAGATAAAGGTTGTGAAAAAATTATAATAGGTTCATCGGAACTAAATAAAAATTTTATTGATCATATAATAAATACACAATTAAAAAATTATGAATCTTTAATTATAATTAAAATAATTACTAATTCTTCAACTATGAATGAAACAATACTACAAATGATTCAAAATGAAAATTATAATTTAGCAATAATGGGAATGCCTGATACTCATATTGATTATTTATCTCATCAGTTAATTAATAAAGTATCAATAAATGAAAATTTCATTGTGGGTTCTTTTATATGGAATATTAGAAATTCGCAAAAAGAAAAAATAGGTTTATGTAATATAGATAATGATTATATTATAGATATAATTGATAAAAATAGTGAATGTAATTATAATTATGGTTGGGGATCAATTATATTTAAAAAAGAATTTGAAAAATATATTGATAAAAATGATTTACATTTGGGATATTCTATGAAATTAGCAATTGCCAATAATGAAAAAATCCCTTATGAAATAATAAAAGGTCAATATTGGGATTGTGGAACAATAAATGAATATAAAGAATATCTAAATTTCTTGAATGAATTTAAACCAACTTATATAAAAGGTTTACTTATTATTTTGGCAGTATATATTGAAGATGATGAAAATAAATTAAATATTTTAATAAAATGTATTAAACAATTAAGAAATATTTATAATAATGAAACAATTGTAATTGTAGATAATAAATCTAAAAATAATACTTGGTATGATTTAGCAAAATCTTTGAATATTTATATAATTAGAAATAATTCAGAACTTTACAGATATGAAATTGGTGCTTATAATTTAGCATTGAAATATTTTAGAGCAGAAAAATATTTATGTATTCAAGGCACCATTTTTTTTAATGATAAAATTCAAGAAGTTTTGGATGAAAATAAAGAAGATGCATATGCATTTTTAACAGTAAATGGTTATGAATGGACTGATAATTTAACTAGATATAATGCTAATAAATATTTAAATATGTGTAATATTGATGATTGGAATAATGAACCTCTTGTATTATGGAATTGTTTTTATTGTAACAATTATTATATGGATAGTTTAATAAACTCAGGATTATTAGATTTAAGATGTAATAATAAAGATTTATCATGTGCTTATGAAAGAATTCATGGAACTTATATGTATCGTAAATTAAATAATATAAAAACAATTAATAAAAATACTTATGAAAAATATTTTTTAGGACAATTATAAATAGACATATGCATTAAAATTAAACAAAGTTAAATAAAAATGATTTTTATATTTAATTATAAAATTGTGTTTGACACCTAAAATGAAGAAGTTTTCGAAGCGTATTGTGTTTTGCAAGTGTGTTAGGAAAACCTGTCCCATGAAGTTTCATGTGATAGTTGATCCTGATTTGCGCGAGATTGTTAGGGAGGAAATTAGTCAGGGAGTGTTTATTCATGTTCGCAGTAAGACTACTGTTTTTATTGAGGGGCGTGAGGTAATGGTTTAATACTTGTTGATTATAAAAAGTCATTTTTTGACTTTTAATTATTTTTTTGTTATTTTTCAATCTTTACTGTGAAAAAAATGATTTTTAATTATTAATCATTTTATTGACAATATGTCTGAATTGATGATTACAGTTAATGATTTGGAAAATTTTTATGGAAGAAAATCTTTATTTTCCACTGATCTTGCAATGACTTTGATGCGTAAGTTCAATGGAAAAATTGATTTGGTTAAACTCATACATCAATTCACTATATGTGAGAAAAAAAGAAAATATTATTATGATGATTTACTGAAATATTCAAATGTTATTATTGATATCGGAAATGCAATTATTAGTGAAGAACTTAAGTTTGAATGTTATGATAGTTTCGTTAATTTCACTAGTGATGATCTTTATATTATCGGTAATGTTATTGTTGAGGTTCTGACTGATCGTATGAAGGATTGTTATATTACCCCTTGCTTGTTAGATAGTGAAAATGAAACATTTATAATTAGAATTTTCTTTATGGCAAGGGTGCGTTTTTTTAAGATCTCTTTTCATACAGGTAGGTCATCAAGAAATCCCATGTATGTTCGCAATAGAAAGTCAAATCGGAGTGTAGTTACAACATTTAACGTTGTAAAAAAGGTTAGTATTTAATTGCATTTTTTTGATTTTATTTGTATTTATATAGAACTTTTATTAAAATGATTTACCCATTTATAATTGCTTTAGTTTGGGGTGCTATACCAATTATAATCAAATTTCACTTATCATTTTTACCTCATGTTTTTATCATTTCTCTTCAAAGTTTGGTATTATTTATATCATCACTTATTTATGCATATTTCTTTAAATATAAAGACTTTATGGAAGGATTTAAAAATGTAAGTTACAAAAATATTTTAATATTGGCATTGGTTTTTTTCATTGCTTCATTTATTTGTAATTTATTATATTTACATGTATTAAAAAAAGAGACAATAATTTCTCCTTTAATTATATTTATATTAACACCTGTAATAACAATAATTTTATCATCATTATTATTAAATGAATTATTAAATATAAAACAACTGATAGGGTGTCTGTTGGTGTCAATTGGAATAATATTAATTGTCTATTATCAATCACATAAGAAATTTTCATAATTTTTGATAAAATCTTTAATTAATTTAAAATTACCATTTGAATTTGCAATTTTCATTCCTGTTTTTGTTTTAATAAATTTTTTGATTTTATTTGTTCTATTCTTCATATTACTAATTATATCATCAAATGAAGATTCTTTTTTTGAATTTATATTATAAGATATATATCTCATAATACCAATAGCACCTAAACTATTAATTCTATCAGCATCTTGAATAATAAATAATTTTAAATTTCGTTTTTTATCAGTTGAATTATTATCATTATTATTTTCAATATCTTTTGATAATGAAATATTACTTGCTAAACGAATAATTTCAGTTTTATCATATCTCTTTAACATTTTAAATCTCTTCAAATAATCTTTGATTAAATATTCTTGTGATTCATTTGAATATTTACTGTCACCGTAATCATGTAATAATGAACCCATTGTAATATGAAATAAATCACGTTGCTTATATATCCCTTCTTTTTTTGCAATTTTTAGTGCTAATTTTACAACAAGAATAATATGATTATAATCATGACTGATATCATTAAGACTATTCATATAATCATTAATAAAAATTTTAGTTTTATTGATGATTGATAAATAAGTCATAGATATTTTTCACTATTTAAAATTTAATTAATCATTTTTTATATATATATAAATGAATGACATTTTATATTTAGTTCATGCTTCAAAGAATTATGATAAAAGTTGGAATGAATTAAAACCATCATCAATAGAACAAATAAAAGATCAGTTTCCAGGTGTTTATTTTACTTTAATTACGAAAGATAATTTACAAAAAGAAAATTTATTTGGTTATGATACATTACTTATATTTTCAAAGAAATTATTGGAACAAGAAAATTATCATATAAATTTAATGGATTATAATGGTTTTATAAATGAAAAGAATACTTATTTTCCATGGAATTTAGAAAAAGCAGTTAAAAAAATAAAAAGTAATGCAAAAAATGAAAAGAAATATAATCCTGGAAATGAAGTTATATTTCATGATGCAATACCAATGAAATATTTATGTTTAATTATTGAAACAAAAACAATAGATTCAATGTTATATTTAAACAAAAATATTAGTATGGCATCAATTATATTACCCAATTATGAATTATATAATGAAGAACCTCCAGACAAAACAAAACTTCCATTTTTTTGTAATCCATTTGAAGATAATTTTACAGGTTATAATAAATTGAAATTGAGTTCTTCTAAATTTTATAAAGCAATGGCAATTTTATCTAATGTGAATAAAAATCAATCTAGAAAAAAAATAATAGATGAAATTAAAACAAAAGTTCATGAATTGTATAATAACCGAGAAAAACAAAATATAGAAGGATTTAAATTATTTTATTCATCAGCACCCTTAAAACGGAAACCCTTCCAACCTTTAGTATCATAATTCCCATATATTTTCTCAAAGTATGATTTAATTTGACTTCTATCAGGTACCTTCTTACCTTTAGCAACATTATTATAACTCCATTGTTTGAAATCATTAAATACATCCATCAATCCTATCTTTTCTTTAGATGCTGCATCATTGATAATATGATCAGCAATATATTGACCAATAACATCATTATTTTGTTTATATTTCTGAGTTGCATTAATAACTTCACGAGGTTCAATAATTTTAACTGGATTTATTGTCTTATGTCTTTCAATTAACATTGATAAGAATACATCGGCATAACGTTCCAATTTTTCATTTAATTGAAGATCCATAGGAAATTCATTTGGTTTTTCAGGATCAGGATGTTCACAGAATTTAGATGAAAATTCAATAACTCTAATTCTTCTCCATGTGCCACCATCATCACTAGGAACTTCAGGTAACTCATTACAAGCAAGAATCATCTTGAATTGTGGTCTAAATTCATAAGGTTCCTTATATAAACCTCTAGTAAGAATTCTATCATTACCAGACAATTCTTTCATATAACCAATATTAATCTTATCATTTTCACTAGGTTCTTGAAGAACTGCAAATCTTCTTCCTTTTGTTCTTTCAACTTCACCTTGAGCAGAATTAGATGCTGCACGTTTTTGAGTTAATAGAGCAATCGGAAGTGTTGCATAATATTCACCTATTGCTTTTTGAATTAAATCTAACAATCTACTTTTACCATTGCTACCTTGTCCTGTGAATATGTAAAATCTTTCTTGTGCAATACTACCATCAATAGCACATGCAAGAATATCTAATACATAATTTCTCAAATTTTCATTAGTGAATAATTTTTGAAAGAAATCATTAATTTCGGCAATTTCATGTGATTCAACATTATATGGAATATAAATTTTATTAGTAGATAATGAAATATAATCATCAGGCATTCCTTCTCTGAAAATATGTAATTTCAGATCATATACACCATTATCAAACCCTAATAAATAATTTCTATTATCTAATAACTCTTCAAATTTTTCATCAATAAATAAACATTTACATTCTTTCATAATACTTTCCTTAAATGCTGTTTTCTTTAAATTTAAAGCAATTTTTAATGCAGATGATGCACGTTTATTATAAAATTCCTTTTGACCTTCTTCAGAAGTTTCAATAATTTTCTGATTATAATATTGTGCTCTTTCAGTAAATTTTCTACATACTTCTTCACTTAACTCCTTTCTCAATTTTAAACCTTCTCTTGCCTTAACCCATCTATGGCAATCTTTATCATATTTATACCATGTATCTTTGTTAACTGCTTTATATTCACCCTTATAAATTGCTTGAACTACTTTGGCAACATCGTAATGAGCACCATCAGTACTTAGAGCATTATCAATAAGCGGAATAATTGAGTTATTTATTACTTCATTATAGCGCTGAGGATTATCTTGTTTTGCCCACCATCTAAGTGTGCCCATACTCAAATTCTCCTTTTTCATCTTATCCCACAATTGTTGACATTCGCCTTCAACAAATTGACTACTAATTTTTGAAAATTCAATCCAAGTATTTAAGAGACGATAGTCGATATTTCTGAGTGCCCAACCTAAATTGATCCAATCATCATATCTATCAGCACGCTTGTGACATAGACATTCATTGACTAGATTTTTCGCCAATTCAAATTCATCATCACTAATATAATTTTTAATAATGTTAGTAAGTTTAGATGAAAATATGTTATTATCCAATTTATCTTTTTGTTTTTTATCCATCATAGGTAATACATGACGAATATATTCATGAATATCATTTGATTTATCTTCATTAAGTTCAGTTTCAACACGATCAGTAAGACGCATTGAAAATAAACGAATATAATCAATTTCATCTTTCGCAGTTGGTATATGATCAATTAAAACAGTTTCAGATTTACCAGTATTATATTTATAAATCTTGGTAACACGATATGTATCACAATCTGGTTTTTTACTACCATACATTTGCCAACAATTAGCACTAATAATTGCCCTGTCAACGATATCATCAGGAATTGCACAAATATCAGTAATATTAAAAATTTCTTGCGATTTTTCTAAAATTTTTGTACGAATAAAGTATTGAATATTATTATTAACAATAATATGTGGAAAAATTATATGTATTCCATCTTTTATTTTTCCTCTGTATTCAGTAGGAACTGGTTTTTCCATGATATAAGCAATATTGGATTTTTCATCAACAATTAAATAGTAATTGATTATCTTAAAATAAGCATCAACTATCTTATGAACATGTGATTCATTATATTTACGTTGAATAAATCTTTCCTCATGCATAGTAATATCTTTTGAAAATCTAAAATCTAAATCAACCCTAAGAGGACTAGGATCCAAAGGTTTTTCGGTTAAATGAACAGATACTCCACTAGTGATTGCAAGTGCATATAATTCTAGGAATGTATCATAATTGTCAGTAGGGATATTTACAGATATCCTCGGATTTGCAATGCTCGTATTAGTAAAAGCTTTACCTTTTTCTGATTTAAATTTATTTAAGAAGCTTTGCAAATCTGTTTTAGCTACTGACATATTATATTTATTTTATATATTTTTAAATTAAAAATTTATTAATCAATTTTTATTTTTTTATATTAGTCTATATAGTTGAACATAAATTTTAGTTCCTTTATTATTTTATCTTTATAATTTCTCTTTTTAAGATTTAAAGCAATTTTTAATGCAGATGATGCACGTTTATTATAAAATTCCTTTTGACCTTCTTCAGAAGTTTCAATAATCTTTTGATTATAATATTGTGCTCTTTCAGTAAATTTTCTGGTAAAAACTTCCGATAATTTTATGTTAATTTTATATTCATCTTTTTGTGTTAAATTTTCATATTTATCGTTATAGTAATAATAAATGATTTTTGCAATATCATATTCACAACCATCTGTTAATAATGCATTATCAACAAGTGAAATTAAATTTTTATCAATTATTTCTTTATATTTATCCTTATTATTTTATCATTATCATTAGTTAATAATTCCCATTTATTTTCATAAAATTCTCTATTGTTATTTACACCACTGTTACAACACCATTCAATCCAACTATTTTTATATTCATTTAAATAATTATTTTTAGGAATAAACTTTAATATTGAACCTATAATTAAATAATTATCCGTTGAAAAAATAATACATTCATTTAATAAATCATTATGTAATGAAAATTTTAATTTTTTTAATTCTTTCATTTTTATAACAATTAAACCAAAAATAATTTTTAAATAATTTATTGATAGAATAACAATTAAAATATGGCATTTTGTAGTCCAGGTGCAAATGATAGGAAGTATTGTTATAGTATAGAATCTTTACAGAAAATTGCTAATATATGGAATGATTTATGTCCATATAAATGTGATAAAATTAATATAAATTCAAATGATGATATAAGTAATATAATCGATGATATCAATTCAAAATTTAGAAAATATAAAAAAAATGATAAAATAGAACATTGGGCATGGATAGATATATTAAAAGAAGAAGCAAAAATTCAAAAAGAACAAAACATAATAACAGAACTTAATAAAATAGAAAAACAAGATTTAAGACCATCTCAACCAAAAGAATGGGTTAAAAATCCAGTAGAATGGTTATCGAATTTTGATATAATGAAAGTAATGAATCAATATCAAATTTTACCTAAAAATAAGTATAAATTTTTGGGTGTTTTTTCAATAGATTTTGGTTTAAAAAAGAAAGATGGTGGTTGTTTACATTCAGATTTTTGTAATATAAATATTCAAGAAATGTTAAAAAATGGAAATATTAAATATATGGGTTTTATTACCAATTTATCACGATCAAATGAACCAGGAACACATTGGACATCCAGTTTTTTTGTATTTGATCCCAATTTACCTTCATTTGGTGGATATTATTATGATAGCACAACAGGAAATATTCCAAAAGATTTAAAACCTGTTTTCAAAAATATTCGCAAGCAATCAGAAAAATTATTTAAAAAACGTTTTCCTATTCAAATAAATAAAATTAGACATCAAAAAAGTAATACAGAATGTGGTATGTTTTCTATGGCATTTCAATTATTATGGTTAAATTATTTAAATAAAAATAACCAAACTACATTTGAAACTATTGTTAAAGAATCAGAATATACTGATGATAAAATGAAAAAATTAAGATTTAGATATTTCCGACCAAGTATAAAATCAATTTTATAATTATTTAAATATTAATTATTATTAATAATTAATATTCATCAATAATAATCAATAATTATTAATGGACTCGTCTATGTTATATCAATCATGTTTAAAAATGTTAAAAGATAAGTATAATTTAAATGAATTTTCAAAAGAGATTTTTATGAATACTTATACAAATATTTATGAAAAAGCAGGAATAGTTATTCCAAATAATGAGTTAAATAAAGCAGTTTTAATTGAAATTAAAAATATGGTTGAATCTAAACAAGAAATCAAAGATGAAAATAAAAATGAAGATTTAGAACTAAAAATAAAAGAAGCAGAAGCACTACGTGCATCAATATCAAAAATAAATATTAATGATAAATCTCAATTGTCATTTATGGCACCACCAATTGATAATACAGAAATAGAATTGGCATCTGTAAAAATGCCTGTTTTTCAACCATCAATTATAAAAACAAATCATGTAACACAATGTAAAACATTTATAATAAATACCACTAAGAATAATTTTAGAGTTACTCCTTCTATAGATATAAAATTTCATTCAATTTATCCAATATCAATTTGTGTGCCATCAGACATTAAATATAAAACACCATATCTAATATTAGTTATAAATGATGGAATAAAACAGGTAAATTATACTTATATTCCAAGTAATATTTATAATTCTTCATGGGATACATGGAAACCAATTATAAATGATTATATTGATATTACACTTGGCAATAATAATTGGAATATTACATTAATTGATTATCTTAATAATCAAATTGATATGAATGAATATATTGGAATTGTAAATGATGTTTTAATGGTTAATAATAATTATACATTAAATATTAATAAACCTCATTATTTTTCAATAAATGATAAAATAAAAATAATTAAAAATAATGGTTATATATCAGATAATATTATTAATAATATTAATGGTAATATAATAACAATTAATAAAAATAATTTAGAAATGAATGATTTTATAAACAGTAAAATTATCAATTATAAACATAATATATCAATTATATTTAAATATCATCTTAAACAACAAGAACAAATATAATTAATAGAGTCATTATAGTTATTGTAAGAATATCTATACGTAATTTCAATTTTATTTTTTGGTTCTTAGATAATCGCGATGGTTTATTTTCAGGACTTATATTTATTATTAGAAGATATACTATATAACCTATTATTATTGATAAAAATATGTGAACAAAAATTAAACTTGAATTTATATGCATATTCATATAATTAAATATAACTCTCAATCTAAAAATATCTATATTAATGACAGCAAAGAAACATAAAAATATTATTAAATAAATAAAATTATAATAAATCATTGCATGTGCAACAGTTGTTATTGAATTTCCGTCAATATAATAATTAGTTATATATAATGTAAAAAATCTAATTACAATAATTAATATAATAAAAATTAATTTATCATAAAAATTTATTTCTAATTCAATTTCAGGATCTAAATTATTATCCACAGCGGCATCATATAATTTACCTTTTGCTATTTCAGGCAATGAATTTTTACTATCTTTCTCATATTGATATAAAATTCTTTCAAAAATATTGTCACCTGTTTTATCATAAAATTTGTCTAATATTTCTTCATTATCTTCATTACTTGCTATTGCAGTTGTTAATGCTTTAAATTTTTTAAAGTCATTTTCAATTTTATCTATTTTTTTCAATTTATCCTTTCTCTTATTTATATCATTTTCATTAATATTAAAATAAAGATCACCACCCTTCATTTTATATTTAGTATCTTTTTTATTACCTCCGGGAATTGGTGGTACAAATTTACCTATATTTGCATACCCTTTATTTTGCAAAACAGTATTATAAGATGATTCCAAACTTGCAATTATTCTTATTTGATTATTATATTTATTTAATAATTCTTCAATTCCTCGCTTATATTCATATATTATATTTTCATATATTTGAATATAATCACTTATGTCATCTAATATACCAGGATTTGAATTTTCATCTATTGTAAAAAAATTTGATAAATTTAATTTAATCAGTGTGTCATCTGAATTTTTAAAAGATTGTAATTCTGGCAAAATTGTTTCCTGAATTTCTGATAGTTCTTTTTTAAATTCTTTTATTTTAATTTGAATACTACTATCATTTGATTGTAATTCAGTATTTATTTTATCAATCTTATATTTATTGTTTTCAATTTTATTTTTAATTGCATTTATTTCTGATGAAAAAGTTTGTTCTTTACTGGGTTCTGGATAAGTAATATTATCTATATTCATTTTAGGTATTGGTAAACCATTTACATTTACACTTGTAATTATTTTATATTTATTATAATTATCTTCAAATTTGGATAAAATACCCTTTCCATAGTTTTTTATTATTTTTACATCTTCTGGTTCATTATCATTTTCTTTTGGTTCATTTTTTGGTTTTGATGTGTCTATTTCAAATTCACTATCTTGTGTAAAACTATTAAAATTTTTAATAAATTTATTAATTTTTTTTAATTTTTCCAATACAAATAATCTATCATTATTTTCTTTATCTTTCACTGTTTCTTCACGTTTATTCTCATCATCTTGATCATTATTTTCATTTTTGTCACCAACTACCAATTTTTTAGTATAATTAAGTGTTTCATCAATAGTATCTTTAACTGTATCAAATGCATCCATAACACGATTTCGTTTATTTTCTTTACGTTCTTTACCTCCACCTTTAATTAAACCTTGTTGTTGAATATTCAAATATTTCATTAATAATATTGTATTTAAATCAATCAAACTTAATTCCAAATTAGTTATATCAAAATTTTTTCTATTTAATCCTTTTAATAATGGAATAAAAAATTCATTAATTAATGTTTTATAACCATAAATAAAAGAAGAATCTTTATAAACATCAAATATAAGTTCAACTGATTTATGAAGATAATCATAAAATTCAATATTATTATCTTTGACTAAATCACTGTCCTTATATGGATTATTAAATATTTTTTCAATTATAGTTTGATCTAATGTTAAAGTTTTATCTGAAAAAAAAGGATTTTCAGATTTAAATTTAAGTATAATATGGAAAAATGTATTTATATTTCCTTTAAAATTTATTAAAGATCGCATATAAAATAAAATTTTTTCAATAAATTTAATTATATCTACTTGTGAAATAAATAATTTATATCTTAAAAGTATTGGATCACTGTTTGAATATGTATTTAATAATGCAAATTCTTGTGAACTTGCTTTTATTAATGCATATAGATATATCAATGATTTAAAATTAAAAGACAACAATTTTCGCGAATTTAAGATGAATAATGATGTGCATAAATATAAACTATAATTAATATAAGTAATTAAATTTACCTCATTTAATTTTAATAATTTAATTAATCTAATTATATTAGTGGGATTAGATTGATCTTGAATAGAAAAATGATTATAATAGTTATAATTAATCAAAGTCTTTTTTAAATTAATGGTGGGTTGAATTAGTTCCATCAATTCCGAATTAATATAAAATTTATATTTATATGATTGAGTTACATCAAAATCAATAAAATAAAAATCCTTTCTTAAAATGTAAAATAATTCCTTTAAATTTTTAGTTTTTAATATGTGATCATATAATAAACTCTGGTTTTGGTTTAATGTTACACTAATTACAAAAGGTGTTTCATTATTAAATTTAAATTTATAAGGTTTATTTTTAATATTTGGTATTTGATATGAAATACCATTTATTGTTAAATTAATAGGTGCTTCACTACTTAATAGTTCCATAACAATAAAAATGTTTAATTCATTAGAATTATTAATCATTATTTCTGTTCCAGATGGTTTTTTAGTATAATCATATACAAATGCAAGGAAATATTGAACTTCTTCTGTTAAAATTCCACTTCCTTTGATTATATTAATTGCTTCTGAATTATAAAGAAAGTCATTATTTGCAATCATATCAGTTATTTCTTTACAAACAGTTTCATATGATTTATTAATTGTTGTTCCAACACCATTAATAGTTAAATTTAAATTAATATCTTCTTTTTCCAAATTTTTATAAAAATTATAAATAAAATTTATAAATAAATATCTCAATAATTCAATATCTGATGTATAATAATTTTTAATTATTGTATCACAATTATTAAATGTTTTAATATACTCAAAAAATATCAATTTTGTTTGTTCATTTATTAAATTAATATCATGTTGTACCATTGAAATCATTGAATAAGAATGAATATTTTCATCAATTATTCGTTTTAAATTTAATAATAATGTATGATCATCATTATAATAACCATACACATTTAACATAAAATATAATTTATAAACATTTATTGAAGAACTTTCATTAAATTCATCATTAATTGCCAAAAAATTATAAAATAATTTAAAAACATCAATCAATTTAATTGAATTTGGCACAAAACCACCTGCTTTACCCTTAAATTGATGTTCTGGTTGTGGTGGTTCTGATGGTTGTGGTGGTTCTGATGGTTGTGGTGGTTGTGGTGGTTCTGATGGTTGTGGATTAATTTCAAAATTAATATCTATATCACTGTAGTCTGTTATATTAGTAAATAATTCTTTTAAATTTACTGAATGTAAAGGTTTATTTCTAATTTTTTCTTTAATTTTTTCAATTTCAGTATCATCAATATAATTTAAATCTTTTAATAATGTTAAAATTTCATTAATAAGAATACTATGATCAGTATTATTTAATAATCTTATGATTAAAATTATTAAATTTTCAAATAATAATATTTTTTTTACTTTTTCAGTACCACTTAATTCATTATATCCAATGTATTTATTTATTTTATCTTTTTGTTGCTCAATCTCTGTTTTTTTACCTGCTGCTTTTATATTTGATATTTCTTCAAATTTTTCTTTTAAATATTTAGTATCAATGTCTGTTTTAAAAATTATACCAAAATCATATTTATCATTATTAAATGTTTTGATAAAAACTTTATTTAATTTTTTTTTGAATTTTAAATAAATATTATAATCAATTTTTTTTTCTGTTACTAATATTAATAAACAATTGTAAACAAAATTGACTGTTTTTGAAAAAAAGACAAAACTATCATTATTCAAAATATCTTTAAAATTGTTTTTAGGTTTATTTAAAGATGATATATATGAACTATTGCTTTTTAATTTTTTATTTAATTCATTAAAATAATCTTCAAAAAAAAGTTTATAGGTGCTCTCTTTATGTATTATTTCTGTTATAAAATATTCAATAAAAAATATTATTAATAATAATTGATTTTTATCGTTTGAAAAATCATTTAAAAATGTTATAAATTGTTCTTTAGTATCTTGATCTTTTTTAATATATTGTTCTCTAAATAACTTATTAATTTTACTTTTATTTTTTTCATGATTAGCACTTAAAAAATATATATAATTAAGTAAATATTTTTCATGTATATTTTTTTTAATGAAATCATTTATATACGTTTCATCTTTATTTATTTTTTTTAATAATTGATTAATTTTTTGATTAATTTGTTCAAAAATATTTAAATCATCATTATTATTTCTAAAATCATCATCATTAACAACTAATTTATATATTACTTTATTGATAATTAATTCTTTTAATTTTGTTTTAAATTCATCATCTAAATTCAAAGTTTTTATTTCTTTACCATTTTTCAATACTGTAGTAAATACATCATCATTTTGAAAGTTTAGATTTATAATTTTAGTTACTAAATTATCTATAATTATATCATAATCTTCAGTAAATTGTAAAATTTTTGTAAATAATACCTCTTTAATTTTTTCACTATAACTATTTTTTAAATTTTCATTATTTTCTATTGACATAAGTATTCTAACCATAAAAACTAAATTAGCAATTTCATTATTATTATTTTTATCATCTTTTATAATATCATTAATATTAAAATTTAATAATTTACTCAAAATAATACCATAATAATTAAAATAAAATTTATCTATATTAGGATTTTTATATGTATGAAAATAATCTAAATAAATATCTATTAATATTGATATATCTTCTTCTTCTTCAGTTTTTATGGAAGTAATAGTAGTTGTACTCGCTATTGTAGTAGTTACAGTTGTATGATCCTTTTCTTTTTTTCCTTTAACAACATCTTTTTCTTTATCATTACTTATATTTCTCAAAAAATGTTGTATTGTTTCAACACTACTTTGTTTTTCTTGTTGAATAATCAATAATTGACTAAATAATAAATCAGTAAAACCTTGATTAGCAGTTTTAAGTTGTGTTTCTTTGCTATATAATATTTCTTTAATTTCTTTTGTTAAATTATCTTGATGATTTAATGAAGCAAATAATGGAATAAATATATTTAATAAATACATGAAAAGTATATAGTTCATATAATTTTCATCATTATTGTTTTCATCATAATATAAATATTCTGGTAATTTTTTATTTAAAATTATTTTTTCAAATATTTCTAACATTTTTTTTTCTTTAGTTTCTCTCTCAGTTTTTTCTTCTTTAGTTTCATTAGACTTTATTCTTCTTAGTGGTCTGTATACTTTTGTCAGTTCTTTTTTACTATAAAAACCATCATATAATTTATCATAATCAGCAATTTCAAAATAACCAAATGTGTTTTTTTTATTCTCAACCATATTTTGTTCTGGAATTAAATCATTAACAATTTTTTTTAATATTTCAAAATCTTCCAAATTTATTAAATTATTATATAATAATCCATATAAATATTTGTATATTGCGTCAAACATTGTAATATCAGTTTTTAATATATCTTTTTTATAATAAGTATAATAGTCACTTTGTTTTTCATTGAATTTACAATTATATAAATAAATCAAACAATTCAAAATGAAAAATAATAGATTTTTCTTATATTCATTTATTGTTGTTTTTGTTTCACTTTTACTCTTTGCTATCAAATCTGATTCATAATCTGTAATTAATTTTATTATCAACTTTTTTTTTTCATTAATATCAGTTGTTTCTGTTAAAGTAAAATAAGTTTTAAGTAATATAGAAATATTATCATTATAAAGATATAAATCGAAACCATCATGATAATATAATAATTTTATTAAATATGTTTTTAAATTTTCTTTTAATTTAGAATTATCACTATCGGAATCTTGTGTAACAATTTTATGTAATTCTTCAATTTCCTTTTCCTTTTCCTTTTCTTTTTCCTTTTCCTTTTCTTTTATTTTTAATAAAACAGTTAATAAATCAAATAATGTTTTTCTTTCTTCTGTGTCTTTTATATTCCATTTTTCCTTGTTTTCCAAATAAAGTTTAATATGTTTTTTAATTAAATTAATTACATCTTCATTTGATTGAATACTATTACTATTGTCAATTGCAATTAATAAGTCATATATTTTTTGATTCAAATCATTTTTATTTTTTACATTTTTTAAAATATTATTAATTTCCTTTAATTTATTTGAATCTTTAGAAGTTTTTTTATCTTCTTTTTTTGCAAATAATTCTTGTTTAAATCCCTTTTCATTTAATTTAAAAATTTTTTCAACAGTAGATTCATATCTAACACTACTTTTCTTTACTTCATCTATATTTATTGCTTTCAATTGAGTTCGTAAATTATTATTACTTTCATCAGTTTCACGTGTAAAATATTGCAATACATATAATTTTTCAATAGTTTCTTTTACTCTTTCTAATAAATCTTCTGCAGACTCGCTAATACCAGAAGATAAGTTAGATGTTTTAACTCGTGTTGGCAAATATCTTCTGATACTTAAATGAAATTTGGGATATTTACCTTCTTTTTTTTGTTTTTCAATTTCATCTTTTTCAAATTCTTTTGTTTCTATTTTAACTTTTAATTTTTCCATTGCAATATATAAATTTAATTCAAGAAGAAATTGAATATAAACATTTTTCAAATTATCATCAATGTCTTTATATTCATGTATTTTACTTTCACTAAAACTAATTGCAGATGCTTTATAATAATATTTTTTATGTTGTAAATTAAACAATAAATTAATAAGATAAAATAAATTATTTGTGTCTTCATTTTCTAATAAATCTGTTTTTAAATTTACCTCATCTGCTGGTTTAATTCCCTTCACTGTTTTATATATATATCCCGGTGCTTTGGTAACATTTAGAGATTCCATTAATTTTGTTAATCGTGTTTTTTCAGCATTTTTTTCTTCTTTAGTTTTTAAACTAAAACTTTTATATATTTCAACAAAAAAAGATATACATTTAAATAACTTTTCAATTAATATTTGTTTGTTATTTTCATTATCATCAATATTTAATTTTAAAAAATCCAAAGATTTATTGAAATGATTAGTAAACTTATCAATTTCATCATTTAATTTTCGATTACCATTATGTTGAATTAATTGAAAATAATATTGAATATATAAATAATTATTTAAAAAAAAACTATATAAATTACTATTTATATTAAAATACATTTTAATATAATCGTCAATACTTGGCGTAGAACCTTTTTGTTGTTTATATATTCGCTCTATTAATTGTTGAGCATCATTTGTAACTTTTTTTGCTTCTTTTTTTTTATCCAATTTATTTTGTTGATTTTCTCTAATTTCTTCCAAACTTTCCTTTTCACCTTTTTGTTGCATTTCAATGTCACCATTTACTTTAAAAATTAATGTATATATATTAACTTTTCCATTACCATCAACCTTTAACTCTTGTATTTTTAAAAATTTTGTCTTATCAATATATTTACTGTCATCTATAGTATCATGTTGTTTATTATATTCATTTAATATATCAATTTCTTGATCTGTTAAATGATCATTGTCAACTTCTTTAATTAAATCATCCGTATTTTTATTTTTGTTTTTATTTTTTAAGTTTTCAAATTTTAATATTTTTGAACATTTAAAATTGTCATTTTCCCATTTTTGTTTTATTTTATTGAGATCATTATCTTCTATTGATATTTTAAATTTACTGGAAAGTGCAAGTAATAAACTGCCAAAATCACATATTTTTTTTTCTTTAACTGTTTTTAAATCTAAATAATCTCTTTTTTTTTTATCATTACTTGGGTTTTGTGTGTTATCACTAGTTTTATTACCAGTGTTATCACTATTTTTTCGTTGTCTTTCTGCTTCTTCTGCTTTTTTTCTTTCTGCTTTTTCTGCTTCTTCACTTCTTTTTTTTTGTTTTTCTTTATTTTTTTCTGTTTGTATAGATTGTTTTTTTTCCAAATTTTTTGTAAATTCGTTTTTTGCTTCTATTTCTGCATCTTTTTCATCTTTTTCTTTTTTTGCAATTTTAGCATTTAATTTAACTTTATTTTCACTAAAACTTTTTACACTTGTTAGAAATGCAGTTTTTCCAATATTTGCAGATTTACTATCACTACCAGAACTTGGTTTATATTGTGCTAATGTCATATCAATTAAATTTAAATAACTCATAATTTGATCATTTGATTTAGAATTAGAATAAACAACAGTTCCTAAAATTTCTTTTAAAGATTTTAATATTTTATCTGATAATTGATCTTTTGTTGTTGCCAATTCTTCAATTTTAGTAAAAACTTTTTTAAATTCTTCAAAAATATTATCACCTTTACCAAGACCATTTTCTGATGGATCACTAAAATTAAAATCTTCTCCATAAAAAATTCGATGAAGTTTATTTAATTCGTTTTCTTTTTCAAATGGAAAAACTTGTTTTAATTCATAACTTACATTAAAATCTTGAAGTAATTCTTTATATTTTAAAATATTCTTATAAATATATTCATCAGAATAACCTGGAGTATTATTTTGAGTTATATTTCTAACAAGTTCTAATAAAAGACCTTGTCTTTGTAAATTTAAACTATCCATTTAATTAATCTATCTAAATTATTTATTGAAAAAATTAACAACTAAAATTTATATGCTATAATACTAGTCATAATCCAGATAATTATGGAAAACAAAGAAATTGTATCATAAATTTTCTTTTTTTTATCTTGATCTTTACTTATATTTACGGGTTCATTTGATCGTTTTAATATATATTTATCAATACTTATGATATATGGAATAAATAAGATTATTAATATAAATGTAACATGTAATATTAATCTAATTGATCCATTTGTATATATATAAAAATAGTAAAATAAATTAGGAATATTTGCAATACTTGAATTCGAAAATAAATCAATAATAGGATATGCTATAATTACATTAACAAAAGTAGTTATAAATGCAAAGAATAATAGATATATAAAACAATAATAATTAAATGCTGTATGAAAAGAAGTTATTAAATTTGTATCTAATCCCCATTGAATTATTAATAAAGTAAAAAATCGAATTATAAAGGTTGTTATAATAAAAACAACTCTATCAGCAGTCGTAATTTTAAATTTATCTAAACTAACATCATCTTTATAACTATTATAAATTTTTTCTGCTTTTGATATTATTTCTGCTTTTGTTTGTGTTCTGGTATCACTTGTATTATCATCTTGTGTTTCTATTAATAAATCATTTACTGATTTAATACTTTTTGAAGATATTTGTGGCAATTCAGTGTTTACTGTTTTTATAAAATTTTGCATTGGTTGATCTCCTTTATTTAAAAATTCTGCACCACCTAACATCATATCATTTAATTTTGAAGTTACATTATCAGATAATTTATATCTATTTTTAACTGTATCAATTATACCTTCTTTAATTTTTTTTGCGTCAGACTCACTTACGCTTATATTTAATTTTTTAATTAAATCTGCAAATTTGGCAAGTTTGTCATTTAACTCTTCCTTATATAATTTTGCTTCTTTGATTTTATAAAAAAATTGTTCAAGAGATTTTGGATTTGATAAACCATTCATAAATTTAATATAAAAATTATAACGAGTAGGATTAAATGTTTTAATTTGTTTATCATTTATTAATAAAGATGATAAATCAAATATTGATTTTCCGGTTGGATAACTATTAACTAAATCTTTAAATCCGAATGCTAAACTCGACATTTATAATTATTATTATTTTCTAATAGATGATTAGATAAAACTAAAGAAGAGAGGTATTTACATATAAAAACCATAAACTGGTGACCATTAATAAAATAATAATAATTCCTATTAAAATATATGTATAATAAAATGCATATTTATATTGAATAATTCTTAAAAATGAAACAATAATAATAATGAGAAATACAAATAATACAATACTCATATAATAAATATTGAAAGTGTTATAATTATTATCTTTATTATCCATTAATGAATTCAATTTTACAAGAATATTATTTATTAAATTTACATGTGATTCATCTGAACTATTTAATGATTTTAATTTAGTTATATTTATATCATTCATTGAAAAATAAACAACTGGTAAATTTTTCAATGGTAAATAATTAACATCAAAATAATCAAATAATGTTTTTTTTTCTAGATTATCTTCATTTCCTATAAAATAATTATAGAAGTCTTTGGTTAATTTATCACAAGAAGACATATTTAAATTACTGTAGGTTCTATTAAGATAATAGCAAAAATAATAATAAGAATTAAAAACGATAAAGAAATATTATCTGAACTTTTTTTAAGTTTTTTAATATCTATATCATCAAATTTATCATATTTACTTTTCTTATAATTAGGTTCAATATTAAATGTTTTTTTAATTAAATTATCACTATTGTGATTTTCTGAATCCATATTGTAAATATTATAATTGAGTATTATATGATCTATAATATCTTTATGACTTAATTTTTCTCCTTCTTTGAAATTTGTAAATTTTTTAGAAGAACTTATAATTGAATCACCGCCAATTAATATAGAATCACCAATGCTACTTGAACTAGTTGCTTTAAAAGATCTTATATAAATTTTCATAATATTCATAGTTTTAGTTAAAGATGTATTTGTCAAATTCATTGTATTTAATAAAACTCTTTTATAAATTTCAATATTTGGTTCTTGACGTGATGATTTAAATCTTAATTTAGAATCATTTTTATTATCTGTTATTACAAATAATTTTCTTTTGAATTGTTCAAATTTATTTATGATATCAATATAATTAGTATCATCACATGAAACGCCACATGTATTAAATAAACGAACTATTTGTTTTCTAAAATCTTTCAAAAATTCAGCATAAATAGCAAATGCATCTTGAATAAGAGAATAATTATATTTATAATTTTTAATTATATCTATGATAGTTGGATCTTTATTGTCACGTTGAACAACACCTTCTTTATAATTTATTTCTTTATCTATTAAATTATCAAAAGTTATATTTGTTGTTGACAAATTATTATAAACACCTAAATTATAATCTTTATGATTATAAATATAATAATCCATGTTTAATTTTAATTGATTGATTTTTTTTGAAATTTCTTGTTCACTATTAACAAACATTGACATTATTAATCTTAAAAAGTATAAAATATTAGGTTCAATTTGATTAGTTTCTCTCAATAAATTTTGATCAGTAGGAACACTTATATAAGGGATTGTATCTAAATTTGCATTTTTATAATAATTAAATTTAACATAATTATCATTTCTTGCAGGATTTGATCTATTAATTATAAAATAATATTTTATTTTATCATCTAAATTCACTAATTGTTCATTATCCTTTGCTATTTTATTGTGATATAACATAAAAGAATAAATAACTTTATAAAATTTAATTTGAATATTAAATAAATAATCATTTGAAGTAGGAGTATTTAAATTATTGGTAAAATCTTGTGGTTTTGGAGGTTCGGGACTATTTAAATTATAAAAGTCATTTGCTTCATCTATATCTGTAGGTTTTTTTGTAATTCTATTTACAAAATTTCCTAAAGTTACTGTTTGTGGTGCACTGTTATCTTGTGTTTTAACCTTATATTTATATTCAGATGGCAATAAACTAATAGATGATATTTTATCATTAAATTTATTTGAATTTAATTTATAAAGTTCAATTAATTTATCATCTTGTTTAATAATCATATTAAAAATTATATTTTTATTATAAAGTGAATTTTTATAATTATGTATTGGTTCATAAATTAAATATTTATTTACATAAGTATTATAAGTTAAAATTGCATTTACTAATACTGTTATAGATATCATTCCAAGTAAATATAAATAAATAGTATAATATACATAATCAGTATGTGGATTATTATTCATGCGTAAATAAAAGGTTAATAAAACAACAATAACTATCAAAATCAATAATAATTGAACATCAGTTTTATCAATACCTGTTATTTTTGGACACATGTGAAATAAAAAATAAACAATTTCGGGAAATTCAATTTTATTATTTTTATAAATATTATATTTAATATTATAAGATTGTAAATCACTGTCATATTTCTTTAATTTTTTATAATAATCATCTATTATTAATTTGTCAATTGCATAAAAATCTCTTGAACTTAAATATTTATCAATTTGTGCTTTCATTGTAGGGTCACTTGTGCTATTATAGAGACATTTATAAGAACTTTCATTTAATCTAGGATAAGGTTTACCACTTAATTCCAATTTTTTAATATCACTACAATAAGAATTTTTAGAATCTACTGATAATTCACTTTTGGTGCAATATTTAAAATCTGCTAAAAATTCAGGTTTGCTTAGAGATAATGGTTTAATTGGTTCTTCTTGTTTATAAATATCAAAAAACATTGTATCAACATCATCATTTTCAAAATCAGTTTTATAATAAGTGTTTCCCATTAATGAAAGATTATTATATTCAGCAAATTTTGAATCAAATAAATAATTATTTGCATAAAATACTGTCACAAATATCAAATAAATAATAATATTGAAATATTTAGGTTTCATAAAACCTTTATTTTTATTTTGACCATATTCTTCCTCACTATAAAGATAATAAACATAGAAAATTAATAAACAAAAGAAAAATGTATGAAATAATTTTGTTACAAAAGTGCCACCACTCCATGTTAAATCCATTTTAATGGCAACTTTTAAAATATAAATCAAAGGATAGATAAATATAATTATAAAAAGCATGATATAATTAGTCAAACAATTTGGAACATATTTGTGACAATCACCACAGAAACATCTCATTAATAATTTTATAGGTGACCATCCAACAGTACTTTCTTTATCATTGTCTTCAAATTTCATTGAACATGTTGCATTATTATCAATAAAAAAATATTTAAATATATATCCAAATGAAATACATAAAAGAATGGTCATAATTAAAACACAAATTAAATAACTGTAATTAAACCATGATTTTGTGAATAAATCCTTATTAAATTTATAATTTACAATTTCATTATAAATTCTGAATCTAGCAGTTTCATATTCCAATTTTGATTCTTTACAAGCAGTTTCATTTGCTTTACCATAATTATATAAATAGATATATCTATAACAAAACTTAGTTATATTATATAATTCATCAATTATAATTATAATTCCAATTAAAAAAACCATCATAATTATAATTGACCCAATATAAGAACCATAAGAATTTAGGTCTGTCGCCATTTCTATTTAATAATTATATTTATAATAATAACTATTATAATGTCACTATGGCAAGAATTTAGCAAAAATTTCAAAAATATAATTAATGACATTGAAGAATATAATAAAATTCTTAATTTTGCTGTAAATTATAATAATAATATGCTCTTTTATTCACAATCTGGATTTCCATTTGATTTATTTATAGATGAAGTAATAAAAGAAAAATTTAAAACAACTCAAATTTATCGAACTGAAAATATATGGAACAAAACTATTATTTATAATGAAAATCAATATTTTTTGGAAATTGACTTGGATAATCCAATGATGCCTAAAAAACTCAATTGTTTAAAAGATATGCTTCTTTTTATAATTAAAACAAGAAGTGTAAATTCAGACAAACATTTAATCATAATTAAAAATATAGATAAATTGGATGAATATTTTTTTGCTTTCAGAATTATTTTAGAAAAATATCATAATAATTGTTATTTTATATGTACTAGTAATCATATAAGTAAAATAGAAAATCCTATTAAAAGTCGTTTTTCATTATTTCGTTTTCGTCTTTTTAAAAATCAAGAAATACAAGAAATATTTCTTAAATATTTAAATGTTAAATTAAATAAATTTTTAATAACTACTGATACTAATCAAGGTTGTCGTAATATAATTTTTGCTATTTTTATAGCACAAACAGAAATAAATGAACCATTATTAATAACTGAAGATTTTTGCAAATTAAACTATCCTCCTTTAAAAAAATTTTTAGAAACTAAATATGATTTAAATGATATTAGACAACTTGCATATAAATATAGTCAATATGATTTAAATATAAAGGAATTAACATTAGATTTATTAAAATTAAATAAAAAAAAAGGCAGAGAATTATTGATTATTAACAATTCAATTAAATTCGAACAATTATTATTGGAATCTAATAAAGGAAGAGAACCTATTTTTATTGAAGCATTATTAAATCAACTTTTAATTTAAAAAATGATTAATTATAATAATATAAGAAAAAGAAAAATGGAATTCTGTGATGTTTGTTTTAATATGATTTATATCAAAAGTAGTGATTGTGATGGAAATAAAGAGGTTGTCATAAGTGATGATCCAAAACTAATCAAATTTTGCAAACATTGTAAATATGAAAAAGAAGAAAAAGGAAATATATCTATTAAAGTTTCTGAAACAATCTATACTGAAGATGATTTATTATATAATCAACAAAAAAACCAATATTTGCGATTTGATCCAACATTAAGAAGAATCAAAGATGACACTATTAAATGTACTAATTGTGATATTCCAGATGATAAACGTCAAATCATTCCAATTAAATATCATCCAACACATATGAAATATTTCTATGTATGTGATAATTGTGGTTATACTTGGCGAGAAAATAAAAAATGATATCTATATAAGAAAGATTTATGGAACAAAGATTAATGAATTATACAAAACAACCTTTTGATGAATGCGGGAAGATCTTGGCGAGTTTAGATAAACCAAAGGTTAGTAAAAATATAATGACTAAATATGAGTTCAATAATTTAATAAGTTCTCGAACCAATCAAATAGCATTAGGTGCAGTTCCATTTATTGAAATTGAAGATAAAATTAAATCAAATATGGATTTGCGAAAAATTGCAATTGAAGAACTTAAACAAAATAAATTGCCTTATATAATCAAACGACCACTTCCAAATAATAAATATGAATTTTTCAGAGTTAAAGATTTAGATTTAGTTGCTATCAGAGATATGATGGATTTATAATTATTTAAAAATTATAAGAATAATTTAAAATAAATGATGTTTTTTTCATTAATTCTTGCATGTACATTAGAAGGTGGAATTGGAAATAATAATAATATTCCATGGAATATTAAAGATGAATTATTATTATTTAAAAAAGTTACATCTCATACATGTAATGATAAAAAAAATGTAGTTATTATGGGTAAAAATACATGGAACTCACTTCCATTAAAACCATTAAAAAATCGTATAAATATCATAATAACATCAAAACCAGAAACAATAAATACAAATGATAATGATATAATCGCATTTAAATCATTTGATGATGGATTAGATTTTTGTAAAAATAACAAAGAAAAAATAAATGAAGTTTTTATTATTGGTGGCAAAAGTATATATGATTTATGTTTAAATGAAAATAAATATTTTAAAATGATAAAAAATATTCATTTGTCAATTGTTAAAGATAAATATAAATGTGATACATATATTGATTTAAAAAAAATAACAAGAAATTTTAAAAATTATAATATAAATGATATCATATTTAATTCAAAATTTTTATATATTGTTTATTATTATTGATTTCCTTTAATTTCATTAATTTCAATTTCAAGTTTTTTATTTTTATTATTTAATTCCTTAATTGCTTCTATTAAAACAGGTATTAAACGTTCATATGAAATAGTTAAATAATCATTTCCTGATTTAGATTTAAGATTATTAAATTCATCTATTATTGTATCAAATGGTGCTTTTTCAACTATTTCAGGAATTACTTCATTTACATCTTGAGCACTTAATCCAATTTGTTTTTTATTTTTCATTCCATATGAAATTCCTATTTCATTTGGATAATAATAAAACCCTTTTAATTTATCAATTATTTCTAATGGTTTTTCAATATTAGATTCAATATTTTTTAATCTAATATCTGAAAAATTATTTATTACATTGCCTGTTGCTGCAATATCACCAACTACATATAAATGATAAGGTGGTGAAATATTATTTATTCCAACTTTGCCATCAATATTTATAAACATGCCATTTGTAGTATCATTTCCATTATTAGTTATATGAAATTTACCATCTGTTCTACATGCCAATTCCCAAAAATTACCTGTTGAAATACCTCCTGCTCTTCCCATTTGTATTGTTGCTTTTGATCCAACTGTTTGAGAAACAATACGAGGATTTTGAAGTGCAATTTGTCTAATTGTTGCATATCTTGTTCCTGCTGTTTCACTTGCAGTTGTTGTTCCATCTCCCCATAATGATAAAGGTTCTATTGTAAAATTTTGAAAACCAGTAAACCCATTATTTAAAAATACTTGAAACATTGAATTACATCTGAAATAATGTTGATTTGGATTGCCCCAACCCATATTACGACCATATTCATGATAATAATTGCCTCCACCTGAAAAATAAATTAATGAACTTATTCTAGAACCTGTATCATTAACAGCAATTTCAGTATTATCTGCACATTCCAATAATAAACCTGCAATATTTGTATTATAATTAACACCACCACCATAATTAAGATTTTGATCACCTATTGTTAAACTTCCATCTTGCATATAATTATTAACAATTGCAAAAGGATTACCTGCATGAAAATTAACTTTACCTCTTACTTGTAATCTTCCATTAGCATTTGGATTTGTAATATTTAATGCTAATATACCATTATTAGTTAATCTCATTCTTTCAGTAATTGTAACATTATCATTTGTATTCCAAATATGATTTCCTGAATTAATAGAATTATATTCAATTGAACCATTAATATTTGGTCTTGTTCTACCATTAAGAATTATACATGTATTACTCAAATTATTAATATCATTAGTACCAATAATAGTTCTATCAATATCATTACTGGAAATTGATAATCTACCACCATTTCCTATTTGAAAAGGTGATGTTGAATTTGAAATTCCAATACCTATTCTAAAATTACTTAATGAATAAATATTAGATCCTGAATTATAAAATGGTTGATTTAGAAGATTATTATAATTATTCAAATAATTATAATTGTTTGAATTACTAGTATTATTACTTAAAATATAATTATTTAATAATGATAAATTTGTTTTGATATCATTTGATATATTCATTTCATTTATTATTAAATTACTTGCAAATATTGATCCATTTATATCTAATGTATATAAAGGATTTGATTTACCAATTCCAATATTACCATTACTACTAATTAATAATCTATCTTGATTATTATTACCTGTAATAAATCTGATATTAGTGTTATTTATAATTTGAATATCTCCATCATTATTTGTGATTTTTGGGGAAATAATGGTTCCATTAATATTTAAATCGCATTTTTGACCTGCATCTAATGGAATTTTTAAAATTACTATTCCATTTGTACCTGTTTGACCAAAACCAGCATTTCCACCTGATCCTGGTGAAGTTTTATTTAAAATAGATGATAAATTACTTCCTATACCATTACCACTTTCACCAATTATTAAATTAGATCCTGTAATTATTTCATTATAATTAAAACCACCACCTGAACCACCACTTATACCAATTATTCCATTTGTGGGTATTGATGGTATAAGTGCAAAATTAGAGGAAGGATTTCCAGTATTTATTGTAGGTGTATAATAATTATAATTGAATAATCTTACTCTACCTTGATAAATTTCTTGTACTTGTGTTGGTGATAAATCAAAATCGTAAACTCTGAAATCATCTAATTGACCTATGAAATCATAAATTGAATTATTCCAAACTCTACCAATTGCTAATGATGAATAATTAAATGTAATATCATTTGTCATAGTTCCAAAAGAACCTAATTGACCATCTCTATAAATATTCATTCTTTTTGTTGTTGAATTATATGTGAAACATATATGAACCCATTTATTAATTATATTTATTCCTTCAGGGAATACATAATTTAAAGTTCCATTGCCAGTATTTGCTTGTATCTGATATAAATTTTGAGAAAAAACAATACCATAAATCGGATAAGTTGAAGAACCACTGTTTGGACCAAAAAACCAACCTTTATTACCGCTAATATCAGTCGAATATGCCCATAAACAAATTGAATAACTTTGATTTCTGAGATTACCTGTGAAATTATATAAGAAGGTTCCATTAAATAATGCAGAACCAACCCCTTTTATATAATTATTAGTATTAAATTCAACTATGGGTGAAGAATTTAAAAGATTATATGAATCAATTGAATCTTTACCTATATTTAAATTATCATCAAATTTATACCAAGCAATTGGAGTTAAAACAGAACCATAAGAACGATCTATATATGAATTGAAAAGTTGTGTTATTTCAGATTGATTTAAGGAAATTTCTTTAAATATACGTAAATCACTCAAAAGACCAGAATAATATGATATTATTGAATTATTAATAACTTTGGCACCTACTCTCAAGAAATTATTTTCAGTCAATGAATTTTGATCATTAACCGTTTGAATTAGAGTACCATTTCTATAAATACTCCTATTTTTAGTTAAATTATTAAAAGTAAATACTAAATGTGTCCAAATACCTGCATCATTAAAACTTCTAGAAGTATTAAAAATAAAATTAGGAAAATTCACAGTTAAGTTATTTGTATCATTATAACCTATATAAAGATCACCATATGACAAAATTATATCTTCTCTATTATTAAAAGTTTTTTTGCACCATACTGAAATAGACCAATCACTATTTGCAAGATTAAAAAGATTTTCTCTTTCAAGATAAGTATTGATACCATTAAAAGATAAAGATAAATTACCTTTAATGGTATCAGTACTTGAATTTAAATTACCTATTATATTAAGATTTGAATTATTACCACTATTATCTAATCCATAATTAATTGTGTGAAAATTATCAAACGGATACCATAAATAATTACTGATATTAATATTACTACTGATATTTGCAAGTGTTTGATAATTATTTGAAGTAACTATAATTGCACTATCGCTTGTAAATATAAAATTTGATGTTGAATTAGAAGTTATATTTGATAAAATAGTTGAATAATTAAATTCAATTGTATTTGAAGAAACACCTGAAAATTCGTAATTATTTTTTGATGATAATAATGAATCTATTATTATATTACTTCCAATAAAACCATTATAATTAGTATTACTTGGAATATAACCAAATACATTAACAATACCTTTATATAATTCTTGAATTTGTGTTAATGATAATGGAATATTATAAATTCTAAAATCATTCATATAACCTTTGAAAATAGTATTGGTTGAATCTGATGAAAATCTATAACCAATTCTATAGGTTCCTCCTGAAGCATTTAAACTACCACTTGTTATTCCATTTGCAACTAAATTACCATTTTTATATATTTGTCTTATGTTACCATTTATATTATAAACAAAACACCAATGATTCCAAATATTCAAATCATTTGTATTTATTTGTGGATAAGTTAAATTATCATTCATGAAATCAAAAAAGACAGATGAATTTTGATTAAAACCAATATTTAAAGAACCTCTTGTTATATTATTACCTGTTGAATAACCTAAAATTATTTTATTTGCAGAAATACTATCATTGTTTATAGATCCCAATCTAATCCAAACAGAAATTGTAAAACTAGTATTATTTAAATTAAAATTTAATCCAGATAACCAACTATTATTATTACCATTGAAATATGCACTACTATTTTCTTTAGTGATAATATTTGTGTTATATTGAACAACAGATGATGCTAAATTACTTGAATTATAATTATTAGAACTACTATCAATACCAATATTTATGGGATTATTAAATTTATACCATGCAATTGGATTAATATTAGTTAAAATAGGATAAGAACGAATAATAGTTGAATTAAATAACTCACTAATTTGTGATTGTGTAAGTTCAATATCTTTATATAAACGAAAATCATTTATTAATCCTTTATAAAAATTGGTGTTTACTTTTGAACCAATAGTCATTAAAGTTCCACCAAATAATTTTATAGATGATGCACCAGAATCACCTACTAATAATCCATTTCTATAAATTTTTCTATTTCCAGTTGAATTTTTAAAAGTAAATGCTAAATGAGTCCAAACACCAGCATCTGAACCATAAATTTCAGGTGTTATATAATTATTTCCGATTCCTGTGAAATTTATTTGAAGATTATTTTCAATTGTATAACCTATATCTAAATTACTACCATCTTCTATTGGATTATTTCCAAATGAAAATAATGATTCAGCGCGATTATTATCACTTCTTTTAATCCATAAAGCAATAGACCAATCTGTATCATTTAAATTAAAATTGGCATTAGTTAATAGATATGCATTAGAACCATTAAAAACCCCAGATCTATTTCCTTTAATTGCATCTGAACTTAAAATAATATTATTTCCAACATTATTCATATTCAAATTAGCACCACCACTATCTAAACCAATTGTTGTGCTATTATTAAATTGATACCAAAAATAATTATTATTATTAAGATTAGTATTTGTTGTTATTGATGGATAATTATTAGATGTTATTATTATTGCACCATCATTTGTAAAAATAAAATTGGATGTTGAATTAGTTATTGGTTTTGAAAAAATATTTGTATTAATATTGACTAGATTTGAAGGTGCAATAAAAGGGAAATTTAAAACAGAGGTGTCAAAGTTTGATATATTTGAACTGATACCTCCACCACCTCCTCCTCCAATAGTTGGAAATTGAATAAAATTATTAGAAAAACTTGCACCATCACCACCGCCTCGAGCATAAATAATTGTATTATTACTAAAATTTATACTGGTTGTTCTATGATTCATATTAGTTGTATTTCCAATTCCAATATTGATTGAATAAGTTCCTTTTTGAAATTTAAAATTTGGATAATAAATTAATTCACCTGCTCCACCACCACTACTAAAACTACCTATACCACCAGTCCCACCAGCACCTGCAATGATTATGTCACCATCTGTTAAATTCGCAAAAGTAATTGAAGCATTACTATTTAATAAATAATAACCATAATTGCTATTCTCTCTGAAGTTAAATGATGTATTTAAAGAACTAGTTGTAGTTATTGTATTATAAGCATTTATAATTTGATTATTATTTATATTAATACCTAAACTATTAAAATTAAATTGTTGATTTTTATATGAAATAGTAATTGGTAAATTATTACAATTAACTATTGGAGGTGATATAATCAAATTTCCAGTAACTTTTGAATTACCTATTATAGATAACTTTTCATCTGGTGAATTTGTTCCAATACCTACATTACCATAATTATAATAGATATTGGAGACATTTCTTTGATTTTCCCATTGAGATCCCAATTCATCTCCATTACTTGAAATTATACTTGTAAATGTTATTTTTCCTGTTACAGTAACGTCACCAAGAATATTTAAATTTTGATTTGATGTATTAGAATTACCAATATTAATATTACCATTACTGTTAATTATTAAATATTCAATACCATTTGTACCTAATGTTAAATTAGCATTATTTTGATTAATAAAATATGCTTTGTTTGAAATAGCATCTTTACCAATTATTACACCATTTGAAGAATTAAAACCAGATTTAATATCTGTAATATGAATTCTTACATCATTGCTATTATTGCTTGAATTATTATTCAAATGCAAAATTGATTGTGGATTATTGGTACCAATACCTATATTACCATTACTAGATATCATTAATCTTAATGTTGAATTATTTAAAGACATTGCTGTATAAAATTCTAAAGTATTTGCATTATTTATCAAACTAGTTGATGTAATTTTACTTCTTGTTGCAGATGAATATGAAGGAATACCAAATTCAATACCACTGGTTTGATTAATATTATCATTATTATTTTCAATTCTAATTAAACTATTATTTGCATGATATATATGTAATGCTTGTTTAGGGTATTGTGTTCCAATACCAATAAATCCATTTGAAGTTATAAACATTCTATCAATTGAATTTGTTCCAAAGCGTAATCCAGCATTTTCTAAATTAGTAAAATAACCTTGATTATCACTTGTTTTACCTAATACAACACCATCTCCAGTATTGATACCACTATTAGAAGGATCTGTTATTTGAATTCTAGTATCACCACCAAGAGGACTATGTATATGTAACATTGATTTGGGAACATCAATACCAATACCTACAAATCCAGTTGGAGAAACTATTAATCTATCTAATCCATTTGTTCCCAATCTTAAATTTGCATTTTCAAGATTTGTCAAATATAATTCATTATTTGTAGATTTTCTTAAAATAATACCATCATTAATACTACTACCACTATTTGTGTCTGTTAATTGAATTCGAACATCACCACCGCTAGAATTATTTAACTGTAATAATGATTGAGGTGATGCTATTCCAATACCAACAAAACCAGCAGATGTTATAGTCATTTTATCTGTTCCATTTGTACCTAAACGTAAACTTGCATTTTGTAAATTGGTAATATATGCTTGATTATTTATTCCTTTACCCATTATGAATCCATTTGATGATTCAAAACCACTGTTAATATCAGTTATTTGTATTCTTACATCACTACTAACAGAACTATTTAATTGTAATAATGATTTAGCATTTGTTATTCCAATTCCAATAAAACCATTTGAATTAATAATCATTTGATCATTTCCATTTGTTCCTAATCTTAAATTAGCATTTTGATAATTAGTTAAATAACAATCATTATTTGTATCTTTTGCTAAAACAAGACCATTATTAATATTAGATCCACTATTACTATCAGTTAATTGAAATCTTAGAATACTACTATTGCTATTATTAATATGAACTGTTGATCTAGGATTACTTATACCAATACCAATAAAACCATTAGAAGTAATTATCATTCTATCTATGGCGTTGGTGCCAAAACGCAATGATGTATTTTCCAAATTAGTTATATAAGACTCATTATTTGTATCTTTACCAATAATAAAACCATCGTTTGTTGTATTTCCACTATTAAAATCTGTTATTTGAATTCTGGTATTAGCAATAGAAGTGTTATTTATATGTAACATCGATTGTGGATTATTAATATTAATTCCAACTGAACCATTTGGAGTAATAATCAAATTATCTGTTTTATTTGTTCCTAAACGTAAATTGGCATTTTCAAGATTAGTTATATATGATTCATTATTTGGTGATTTACCTACAATAAACCCATTATTTATACCTGTACCACTTGTATCATTTGTTATTTGAATTCTTGTATCAGTGATGGAAGGATTATAAATATGTATAAATGATTGAGGAAGTATTGTTCCAATACCAACAAGTCCTTCACTTGTAATAACCATTCTATTCCGTTGCGCGGGTCCAGAAAGAAAATTAACAGAACCTGATGGTGTTGAATATGCAGATGCAAAAACTGTTCCATTTACATCTAAAATATTTCTTGGATTTCCTGTATTAATACCTATATTACCTGTTATTATTAATGATGCAGTATTTTCAATATATTTAAAATTAGGTGATTGTTTCAATGCATTATTTACACCTATTGTACCACCAAATAATACTTCATCTGGATTGAAAAAGTTCAAACCTGTGCCACCAAAAGCAATTTTTAAAATACCAGTATCTATTTCACTTGCATTTTTACCTGTACGAGTGATAAACGTTGAATCAACTCTTTGATTATCTATATAAATTTTTCTACATGTAATTCCATTAATGACTGATAAACTAATATCAGTAGCATTATCAATAGTTGGAACTAAAATAGATGTAGTTCCAATACCAACACCTCCAGTATTATAAAAAATAGTTGATGGTGTAATTGATGAGTTTGACCAATGACTACTTACATAAGGTGTTCCATTAGGTCTAAATATTGAACCATTAACACTTATATTACTTCTAAAAAGAGTATTGCCAGTAATATCCAAGTATTGCAATGGTTTATTTGTGCCAAACCCAATTGATCCATTTGAAGTTATAAATAAAGCACTTGAATTTGAAGCAGTCCCTAGAATTATATTTGCATTTGAAAAATTATTGGTTATAAGGAAATTTTGATTACTATCTTTTTTTAATAAGATACCATTATTACTATTAGACCCAGTTATTACATCTGTTATTTGAATACCTATTTCAGATAATTCTTGTTTTTCTTCTAATGGATAATGTAAATGTAAATAATTCATTGGATTATTAATATTGATACCAATATTTGAATTATTAAGAAAGATATTGGAATTAATTATTAATGGTAATGAATTATTATTAGAATCAGTAGTATTAAAATTAATATTTGATTTATTAATTGAAAATTGAATTTTATTTAAATTATTGGTATCAATTATACCTAATTCTCTGATATTACTGTTATTTCTAATTAATTGTAATCCAATACCATTACAATCATAATTATTGTCATTATTAATAGGATCATTAAAACCTTTACCTGATAACTTGATTCCCAATGCAATATTACATGATGAATTATTAATATATGTATTAATAATACCATCATTTATTAATGATGATGATAACGAAGACATATATTACTTATTCTTAATAATATTAAAATAAAAATTTATATATAAATATTTATTATCCTAAATATAATAAGAATCATGGACGAAGTAATAAAGCAATCACCTGAAGGAATTGAAAAATCTGTAATAAAAGAGGTATTTGAAAGAAATGGTGAAAATGTGACAAAAACTTTGATGGAATTATGGGAAATAAAAGAAAAAGTAGAAAATGAAATAAATGAAAGTCAAAAAAAATGGAATGAGATTAGAGAAACATGCGATGCATTTGATTCAGAAATGAAAGTTTTCATTGATAATGCAAAAAAAAATACAATTAAATTATAAAGATGCAATATCATAATTATTATACATTAAATAGAGCAATAAAAGAGCAATATTCTAGACCTGTTCCTTCAAATGGAAATAATAATCTTAATTTTGGTCAAGGGGGTAATTTCAATTTCAGTCAAGGATCTATGATGAGTTTTCTAACAGAAGGAGATATGGGAAAAGCATTAACTAATTTTTATAATGTTCCTAATACAGACACATTACTACAAGTTGGAGCAACAACAATAAAACAATCAGAAGAAAAATCAAAAATTAAGGATGATAGAACTAAATATATATATATAGATGCATCAAATGATTAATTATTTTTTTATATTTAAAGAAAGATTTATAATAAATATTAATTAATTAATTATCATGAATAATAGTGAATATTTATTAAATATAAAAACTGTTCAAGCATCAACAATTAAACTAGTAATAGATGCAATGAAAGAAATATTAATGGATGTTAATTTGGAATTTGATGATACAGGTATGAAAATAATTGCACTTGATAATACACATATAGTATTGATTCATTTAAAATTAGAAGCAGAGAAATTTGAAAAATATTATTGTGAAAAGAAATTACATGTGGGAATTAATATGTTAAAATTCCACATGTTAATAAAAACAATAACAAATAGTGATATATTATCATTATTTATATTAAAATCAGAACCTAGTGTTTTGGGAATAACTATTGAAAATAGTGAAAGAAATGTTAAGACAACTTATAAACTTTCAATGTTAGATATAGATGTTGTAAATGTTGATATACCACCACAAGATTTTAATACAATCATTACAATGCCATCTGCATATTTACAAAAAATAATTAGAGATATGCATAATTTGGCAGAATATATAGAAATTAAAAATATAAATGATAAATTAATTTTAAGTTGTCAAGGGGAGTTTTGTTGTCAAGAAACAGTTTTAGGAACAGAAAAATCTCAAAATATTAATATGAAGAAAAATGGAAATGAAAATAATAAGGATGATGTAATACAAGGTGTTTTTAGTCTTAAATATTTAAGTATTTTCACTAAATGTACTAATTTATGTACAACGGTTGAAATTTATTTAAAAAATTCATATCCAATTATTCTTCAATATTCAATTGCATCTATGGGAACTGTTAGATTATGTTTAGCACCAAAGAGTGACGACTAATTTCATCAATAAGAGGTTTTAATTGTTCTTGTAATACAACTTTTTTATAATAAGAAGGGTGTTCATTTTCAAAATAATTAAGCATTATCATAATTATAATTTTATTTAAAGGATTATTTTCATCTTCAATATTATTTTTATTCATAGATAAAGTAACATTTATTTTAGATTTATCATTTTTATCTTCATTAAGATGAATATAATAATCAAAACGATAAATATTTGTAATATTTTCAAATAATTTATTTTCACATAATTTAATTTGATAGTCAAATTGATTATTTTTTTTATCATAACTTTCAATTATTTTCAATTGAATGGTTGGAATATCTTTTAAAATTTCATTTAAAATATCTTTGAGTAATGGCATAAACATAAAAATCTTTGCTGTACGATAATTTTTAATTATTTCACGCGTATTATTATCTATAACTTTAATTGAATTATCATCTACGTGAAATAATGTTCGAACAATAGAATTATTATTTCTAATAAAATCTTTAAAAACGGTCATAATTATATTAATAATAAATAAGTTATTATTATATAGAATCTAAATGCGATTTATACATAAGAGTTGAATAAGCAGGAATTTGAAAATTATAATTATCTTTTGAAATATTTTGATTTGTTTTAATCCAAATTCTTAAGATATGATAATTTTTCTTAGGACAAATAGAAATACCATTAATATTATTCGAAATAACATCTGTTTTTCCCAATGTTTCTCCTAACATCATTGCTGTAATTTCAAATAATTTATCTGATATTTCAGTTTTATTTATCTTAAATGAAAAACAACCACCATTTGTATTATTTTCATCTTCCCATCTTGGAGTTATATGTTCTCTCATTATAAAGAACATACCTCTTGACCATAAATCATTAAAAATCTTATAAGTTTGAATAAAATCATCTACACTGCTTATAGTAGTGATAAATTTATAACTAGATGGTTCCCAATTCATATCATAAGGATCATGAAAATAAAGACTCCAAACATCATTAAAATAATTATCACTCATTATAATAATAAAAATAAAATTTTATGCTTATATAAGCATTTGATAATTTTCTGGAAGATAATCATTTTCTTCAAATGCAAGATATTTATATCCACCATCTCTATTATTTTCACCCAAATCTATGAAACATAAATTCTTTTTTATAAGATCATTAATTGTTTCTTCGTTTTTATATATATCTTTATTATATTCTTGATGTGCAAAGTTTTCCAATTTATTAATTAAAAATTTTATATCACCTTGCCATGTAAAATGCCATCCTCCTTTTTCAATATGATATGTGTTAATTGTTTGTAAATATTTAAGTCGTATATCTTGAGAAATTCTATTAAATACATTAATATAGGTATGATAATTCACTATTCTTGCTGAATCCCATTTTTTTTTACCGCGACAATTTAAATTATACCAATATGAATCTTGTAATAATTGAATTCTTGAATTATTATTTAATTCATTATATCGAAAATGAATTAATATTTTTTTATCTGGTATTTCATCTGCATCTGATATATGAATTATATCATTATCATTTAAATTAAGTTCTTTTATTCCTTTATCAATACAATTTCTTTGATAATTTTCTCTTACCCATGCATCTGGTGCTTCTTCCACTGTTTTCATATCAGAAACAATTACATGAATAATTTTATTTTTATATTTTTCAAATTGATCTTTATTATTTTGATAAAATAACTCTTTGGGTTTTCCTGCATGTGATAAAGTTCCTTCAACTAAAATAAAATAATCAACATGATCATATAAATATTCAAGACGAAATTTTAATATTTTAAGTTCATTATAAAAAGTAAAACAATCAATTATTTTATTTACCATTAAATATAAATATTTTTATATCTAAATAAATGCTTATATAAAGATTTATTTAAATACTTAAATATATAAAATAATCTTTAATATTAGATGTCATATCAATCAAGTATTCGTAATAAAAAATCAAATAAATCTTTCAATAAAAATAAAGAAGTCAAATATAAAATTAATGAAGAAATAGAAGAATATGGAATTGTTATTAAGTTATTGGGTAATTGTCGTTGTTTAGTATTATCAAATAATAATGTTGAATGTATTGGAACAATTTGTGGCAGTCTTCGTAAATTTAACAAAAGAATTTTAATTGAAAAAGGAGCAATTGTTATTATAACTAGTCCCAGTGAAGGAAATAACAAAGTTATTATTAATTATAAATTAAACAATGATCAAATTAATTCTTTAATTGAAGAATTCAAATTAAATGATAAATTAATTAATTTATATAAAAATATTTGTTCTACTATTGATGAAAAAGAAGAAGAACAATTATCAGACTTAACTTTTGAAAACATTTAAATTTTTTTTGTTATCAATGATTATTTTTAATCATTTATAGAAAAATAATTTTAATTATGATATTCACTTAGTAGTTTTGGGAGGGAAATGATGAGAAATTAGACGTTGAAGAATGAAGAAAGTTACTTCTTCGCCTTCTTTTACATTAAGAATAGCTTTGAGTTTTTCATCAGGAAGAATTACACGTCGATTTGTTGGTTTATTAAGATTATGTTCCTTTACATAACTATTGATGTATCGGGTGATATCTGTTCGTGATTTCTCTGTTCCACGAGGTACACCAATGAAATCACATAGTTCATCTGAAATTTTATTTGGTTTGGCAAAACCAGATGGTGATTTACGAGCATTTTCACGTTTCTTTTGGATCTTATCAACAACTTTCTTAAGTTTGTCATAATCACGTGAAGCACTCTTTAGACCAGCTTGAATTTCCTTGAACAATGCAGTTACAGCAACAATTTTCTCATGAAGATTTTTCATTGGATCTTCAACATTTGCAACTGGAGCATCTTTGTCATCAGAAGCAACAGGAACAACAGGAGTTTCCACAACTTCCTCTTTTTTGGCAACTACTTTTGTTTCAGGTTGAACTTTGGCAGTTCGTGCTTTGACAGGTGCCTTTTTTTCTACAGGTGGTACAGGTGCTGCTTCTTTAGGAACTTCTTTCGCAACTTCAACAGGTTTAGTCTCAACAGATTTTTTCGCAACAGGCATTAGATTTTATATGCTATTAATTATTATCATTTCTTTATATCATTTTTAATTTTTCTAAAATCCTTATCATTTCTCTTTTATCTGCGTCTGATAATTTATTCCAAATATCTTTATTTATAGGTTTATAGTTATAATTAATAATTAAAGATCCCCCATTAATACCATAATTATCGATTATTTTTTCGTCAGTAAATTCTTCAATATTAATTATTAATTTTTCTTTGTTTACAAATGATAATTCTTTAGTGCCTCCTATAATATAATCAATGGTATCAATATTTAAGTCGTAGTATAAGTTGATTTTGTTTGTTTCATTATTTTCATCTTCATCTAAATGATAATAATCATTATTCGCTGATTTGTCATTAATAAAAATCATTTTAATATTAATTTCATGTTCATTATCATTATCATCAATATAATTAATTGTACATGATGGATATTGCTTACAATTAAGATTTATATATACAGGTTCCTCAACCCCTTTTAAAAATAACCGTAATTTTTTCTTATTTGTGTTGAAATAATCACTATATTTGATATCAACATTTATATTATGTTTTTTTGCAGGTTTTGATTTGTATTTCATATACATATTTACCAAGTTTTTCATTAAATCACTGTTTCGAATATTATTAAAAGTTTCTTCCCAATCTTCATATGTAAATTTAAAATCTTCATAATTATAATTATTGAAATCAAAATTAAAATCACAATCATCAAAATTATCAAAATTATTTACTTCACCTTTTAAAATTTTATTATATGCATTAGTTGCTTCAATAAAATCTTTAATTTTCTTATTTCTTTCTTCAGTATCTGTAATATTATTTAATTTATCAGGATGTGATTTTAAAGCAATTAATTTATAAGTGCGTTTAACCTCATCAATAGAACTATCAATAGGTAATCCTAGGATTTTATAGGGGTTTTTACTCATAATGCTTTAAATAACTAATTATTTATTATTTTTATATCATTAGTAGAAGACTATGATAATTCAAATTACTGATTATGAAAAAGAAAAAATAAAATCTTTTTTTTCAGGTGGTTACAATATTCAAGATGTATTATCATATATTGATAAGGTAACACATATTTATCATTATACTTATAATAATTTAACTATTAAAGTTTATTATATAGATAAAATTGATCAATTAAATATAAAAAAAATAAAAAGAACTATAAAACGAGCATTTTTAGTAATAGATAATTATAATAATGTAAAATCATTTATTATAAATTTAATTTTGAGTCCTTTGAAGAAAGAGTTTGTGTATAATGAAATGTTTACAGAAAAAAATATTAATAGTGGATTTACATTTCATAATAAAAATGAAATATTTATTTTTAGAAAAGAAGAATATCCAAAAGTTATCATACATGAATTATTACATCATCAATTATTAATTGATAATCAACATTTTAAACATGAAAATAAAATAAAATTAATGAATCATTTTAATATTCATCATTCAACAAAATTAATTTTAAATGAAACAATCATAGAAACATGGGCAATGATTGTTCATTTATATCTTATATCAAAAGAATATAATTTAAATTTAAAAACTATTTTTGATGTTGAATTTAAATATTCAATGTTAAAAACTTATCAACTTTTAAAATTACAAGAAACTTATAAAAATAAACAATGGATTGACAGAGCAAACATTTATGCTTATATTATTTTTAAATTTATCATAATGAGTAAATTAAATGAATTTATAACAATTTATACATTCCCGCATAATGATTCAACCATTACTAATTTTATCATTAATAATTCAAATGTTCTTAATGATTTAAAGAAAAAAAATCCAGAAAATCCTTTTTTTATATTAAATAAAACTAAAGTTCAACGACCATTAAACTCTCTTTGTTTTATGTTATTGAGCGATCTTTAGGATTACTATTAAAATAATTGCTATTATTATAAAAATTGCTATTATGGTAATTTTTATAATAATAATAAAGAGAAGATGCCAAAACAAATAACATTATAAATAATATTATTAATTTTATAAACCAATTAATGGGACTATTACAGGTATTACAAGATTCTTTCAAACTAACTTTCATAAATCTAATCTAATTATAAAAAATGATTTAAATTATTCATACAATTAATTATTATAACAATAATGCGCAATCATAGATTAGTTCAAAATGTAATTGATAAAATGCTTGAATATAATCATCAATTTTATATTGATGATATTCATGAATTATCTTCATCAAGACAATTTAATAATAATATCAATAATTATTTAGTTCAAATTGCAAATATATTATCAACGCATTTAAATAATAACCAATCAAATACTAATCAAGTTAATAATAATCAAAATTCTCAAAATTATAATTTGAGTTTAGTTGCTTCATTAAAATCTTATGTATATATGATTTTAGATAACCATAATGGTTTTGAATGTTGTAATAAATTAATGTGTATTGACTTATAAGAAATTATATGTATTATTTTTTTATATTTAATTCCAAAAAATGAAATTGAAGTTTCGATTCTTATTTTGAATCATGAGTTCAAATACTGTTCTTTGCGACTGCGGTTGTATCTTGAAGAAGTCTTCGTTGCGGAATCACCAGAAATCGGTGAAACATATGCGTCTTCTTAAGGAAAAGGAGGAGAGTGTTGAGATCTTATGTTCCTGCAAGAATGTCATTCCTAAGAATAAGTTTCATGAGCATCTTTTGAGCGGTGAGCACAAGTCTGATTTACTTATGATTTATACCGAGGAAAGGTTGAAGGAGAAGATGAGTGAGTTATTTGAGGAGCGCGGCAAGTTGTCTAGTTGCGAGTATTTGGAGAAAAGCGATCGTTATGCAAAGATCTTCAAGGTTATTAAGAAATTTGATGGCGTGTTAATCGAGGTTCTTCAAGTTGCGCAGAATGGGGTTTACAAGTTGCACTCTGATGGTAGTTCGCGTATGAATGTCGTGGTGTTTCATAACTGGGATTGAGTTTGTGGTGGAAAAAAGTCCTTTTTGGACTTTTGGTGCTTTCTTCTATAAATTATTTTCATAAATGATCTTGTCATATTATTATATATTGAATCTATTTGTGTATATCCATTCTCAAGTAATTCATTTTTGAGGGATTCCATAGGTTCATAGGGACTAGTTATAACAACCCAACTTATTATTTCTTGATTTTCTTTGATGACAAACCATTCAATATGATCATGAATTTTATGTTTTGTTTTATAATTTAATATACCATATGGATTTCCAAAAGCATTTACATATACATATTTAGGAATTGGGATGCTTTTAGGTAAGGGTTTTAAGTTAAATTTAGTTAAGACACTGTTTCTGTCAACGCTAAACATTATACATGCAAATTAAAAAATAAAAAATCATTTTTTCACAGTGAAAGGACAAAAAATTGTCCCTTTCAAGCATAAGATATTACCACGTATATGAGAATGCAACCTCACGCTCTTCAGAATCATCATACTCCCTAAAAATATAACAACTTTCAGTTCCGTCAACGAGTTTAACCTTAATAACCTTGACGGTATAAGGCAATTCACAATCAGCAACAGGCATGTTTAACGATAAATAACAAAAAAGATTTTCATCAATTTTTATTATTTTTGATAATATTCAATACAACTCTATGGGTTTTTAAACCACTTATTAACCTTATCGCGCCCGCGTGCTTTCTCTAAAATCTTCTTTACCTTTCTATCATTTGCCAAAATCTGCTTAAGGTCTTGCTTGGGAGGATTATAAAAGTAACATCTCTTATTCTTCTCATTAGCAGTATATAGATAATAATTAAACCAATAGTTATAGTAAATTCGATAGTATTTCTCCATTTTTTGGCAAAATTAAGATAAAAATAAAGAAATCATTTTTTGTTAATTTAAGATAATCTACATAAATAAATTGTATTATTAATGGATGACATCATACTATCAATAATATTTTGAATTTCACTGGTAGATTTAAAATGTTTAGTTCTTATATTTCTGATTATTTCACGTTGTTCCTCTAAATATGAAATTATATCAGATGGATCACTAGTAGCATTCATAGTTATGGTAAATAATTCACTGGGTTGTTTATTAAATTTGCCCATATAAACTTCAATAAATTCATCAACAAGTTCTGAAAGGTTTTTGTGAAGATCATCTAATGCTTTATGATTTGAATAACTCATAGTAGTCCAATGAAATACTTTTATTTGTCCAAGTAGACCTAAAAAATATTCGAAAAACATTTTTTGATTTGAAACAGACATTTTTAAATATTGGATTCTATTTTTATTTATATATAAATAAAAATTAAAAATAATCATATATTTAAAAAATGTCAATAGAAGACATTGATTATTTAAAAAAAAACAGTGTTCTTGAAAGTCATTTGTTTTTGGTTGATTCAAAAAAAAGAGATTTGCTTAGTTTTCCAAATCCTAATTCTTATGTTATTTCATTTAATGCTCCTTTTAAAAATGTGGTGGGTATTGAAGTAATTGAGGCAAATATACCAAGAACAATGTATACTATTGATAAATATAATAATACAATTTATTATTATATTGCAAGTAGTGTAAATGAATATAATGCAATTACTAATAATGGTCAAGGTTTAAATGAAAATACTAATATGGACATTTTTAAAAAATTGGTGATTCCTGTTGGGAATTATACAATTCAAACATTTATTCCAACATTTAATTCATTGATGGTTCAGGCATCTAAAATAAATGAAAATTTTATTTATGAACCAATACAAATAGATAATTTAAGTAATCCACCTGAATTATCAAATAAAATTGTTTTTAGTTGCAAAAATCCTTTTATTTTAAATATGAATTTAAGCACCATTGCGGAAACAATTGGATGTAATTTAAATATTGATTCAAATTATGATAATATTTTATATAAATTTTTTCCTAATTATCAAAATAATTTAAATTTATTAAAATTATATCATAGTTTTTATAATGAACAAACACAAATATATGAAATTATATCACCTGGAATTGTTTTTTTTATAGGTGAAAAATATATAATTGTTCGTTCACCTGAAATAGAAGAACATGCTTTTGGTTCACTTGGATATAATAATTTCAATCAAGGAATTGCTAAATTTAAAGTTAGTGGTGTAGGTTTTAATGATGCAAGTGTTGAATTAACAAAACTTCCTGTAAGAGAATTTCATCCAATTGGAAAATTGGCAAAAATAACATTTCGTTTTGAAACTGCGGATGGAAATCTTTATGATTTTAAAGGTGTTAATCATACAATTACTTATCTAATAAAATATTTAAAACCAAAATTAATAAATATGAATGAATTTAAACCATTATTAAATCCAAATTACAAAAATAATTTTAATGATTATAGATATACTGCAGAGGATCAACAATATGCAGATGAAGAAAATAATAATGAATATTCAAGAGATAATATATATCAAAATTATAAAAGAAATGAATATTTATTAAATCAAGAAATAATGGATGAAGGTGACGAAGAAGAAGATGAAGATAGTGAATAATTATACATGTGGATTTTTGAATCCTTCAACATGATTAATTATATTTTCCAAATTTTTTTGAGTAAATTTTTCTGTTGCTATTAAATTAGTGAATCCTTCAGTTGTCAATTGACCATTTGATAATTGATTTAATATTTGACTTTCAAATCCGGTTAATTCATTTTTGTTTTTTTTAGGTTTTTGTTCTTTTGATTCCTTATCATCCTCCTTATTTTCTTTTTTTTCTTTGTTTTCAAATTTTTCTTCTTCTTTTTCATCATCATTATCATCTTCTTGCTCTTCATCATCATCTTCATTTTTATTTGAAAATCTTTCATAATAACCTCGTTTATTAATTGGACTTTTGCAACCAAATAATATCATAAATAATATTAATAAGATTAATACAATTGAAACTAAATTTAATATTACATCATAATTTACCATTGTTATTCTTACTATTATAAAATAATATTAAATTATAGATAGAAATGACTGAACTATTTTTAGCATATGAGCAACAAATGAATGATTATGATAATAGTCAACCTTCGTTACAAATACCTAATAATAAACAGCAACAACAATACGAATATGAAAAAGCAAGTATGCAACTAAAACAAGGATTTCAAGGTTCTCATGCATCTCAAGAATCTCCGGTACATCATGAATCACCTGAACCATCACAACAAATACCTCAACCTTTACCACCACAAAAACAACAAATAAAAGAAAATTTTCAAATGTATCAACCAGTACAACAATATAGAAATAATGGTTATTATCAACAACAACAACGTTATCCTGAATATTCATTTTGGGATAGAATGGTAATGTCAAAAAGAGAAGTATTAAAATTATTTATATTATCTATAGTTATTATTTTAGCAATTTCACTTGAAAAACTAGGTTCATATTATATGACATCATATTTAACTTCAACTGATTTATCTTCATTACAAGAATTTATGGTTAGATTATCATTCCCAATAATTGTATTCTTATTTTTGTGGATAATTAAATCATTATAATAGGTAGATAATGTTAATCAAAGAAGCAATAATAAAAATTTTGAAACAAGTTTATCGTGCATTACAAATATATTATAAAGAAAAAAAAGATTTTTATGATCATGTTATTTATCGAAATAAAACAGGAGAAGGTATTTTTTGCAAAGAACCATTTTGGTTAAGTGATTTAATTCTTAAAGTGGTTTTTTTCTTTCTTTTATTTTCATTGGTATGGTTATTATATGATTCTTACATAAATCTTTATAATTATTTAAAAATGACGACATTTTTATTATTAAAAGAAAATCCGCGTTTGATTGATGATCCTTTATTCATTCAAGTAAAAAAATTATATTACATGAATGATTATTTTTCTATTGACATAATGTTTTTCTTATTTGTAACAACACCAATTTTCATTTTGATAAAATTATATATTCTTGAAAAGGCAGCAGATGACCAACATAAAAAAAGTTTTGAATCAACTAAAATTTATTGTTATTTGATTATGTTTTTTGGTGTTTTATATTATTTATTTGTATATAAAAATTATACATCACTCGGTATGAGAGTAAATACAGCAAATAATATTATTTATAATAATATAAATGTTGATTTTATAAATTCTCAAAGTATTTGCAATTATTTAAATAAAAAATCACCATATGATTATAGTTTTGTTTATGGTAAATGTAATGATATCAAAAATAATATAGGTATTTCTAAATTACATGCATATATAAAATCAGTTACTAATGATATTCAACAAAATATTGCACCTATGACAAATATAACAATTCAAAAATTTAAAACTTTAAAAGATAAAAATGGTAAATTATATAAAGATAAAATTTTATCAGCATTTTTTACTTTTCAATTAATTAAATATTATTTGGACAATGATTTAACAGAGGAAGCAAAAGATTTCTTTTCTGCTTATAATTTAATTTATCTTAAAAATGTAAATTTATTGAGAGATAAAATTAATCCAATTTTATATATACGATTTAATGACATTATGGTTTTTACTAAAAATTTTGAATATACATTATCAATGGCAAATAGTTTTGGAGACAATAAAGATATTTATAATTATATTCATAGTGAATTTAGTCGTATTCAAAATATAATACAGAATGTTGTTGTAGACATTTATAATATTTTAAAATATAAATTAATATCAGTTTTTGCTTATTATTTTATAATGTTTATTATTTTAGTAATAATGATAATAATTTATATCTATAATAATTAAATAGGTATTTAAATATAATGAGTAATGGAATTAGCATAAATCCATTAAAAATTGGTAAATTACTTGCAAAAAATAAAGATGTCAGATCAGTTGCATACGATGCTTTTAAAGCACAAGGAGATCCCGCAAAAATGGCAGCAATGGCAATGAAAAATCCCAATAAATATGCAAAAGCATTAGAATCTTTTCAAAAAGATCCAGAACAACTTAAAATTTTAACAGGTGCTACTTTACCAAAATCTCAACAAAAAGTAATTAATAAATTAATTGATGAAAATGCTGATACTATTAAAAATTTTTCAGGTGATAAATTTAAAAATAAATTTACAGATGCATTACAATCAGGTAATCCACAATTGTTACAACAAACTATTGCAGATATTGCCAAAGATCCAAAAACAAAAGACACAATTAAACAAATTAATGATACCATAAAAGATACTGGTTTAAAAGACACAATAACTGACATAGTTAAAACTGCTAAAGGTAATTCGCCAATGTCACAAATAACACCTGATATGTTAAAAGGTAATCCTGATTTACAAAAAAGATTTGGATCATTATTAAATGAAGGTAATTCATCATTTGCAAGTGATCTTAAGGCATTAGAAAGATTAACAGGACAGAATAGTGGTATAGTTGGTGATGTTGTAAGTGCTTTTTCAAACCAAGAAGATGAAAGTGAAAAACAATATGGTGAAGCATATGAATTTATGAGTAAAGCAAGAATTATTAGTGAAAAACTTAAAAATAAAGCACCAATATCTGTTCCTGAACATAATATAATTTTAACATTAGATGAACATATTGCAAGATTGAAAGGTGATTACAGATATAAATCTCCAAATACAGATGGTTATTATGAATATGTTAATAGAGTTGATAAGTTTGCAAGAGAAAACTTAAAAGAAGAAAATCATAAATATTTAAATGACGATCCTGATAAATATATAAAAGATCCAGATAAAATTTATTTTGAAGATTATGTTGGATTATTTAAATTATGTTTATCATTATTTAGTTATTTATGTATATTTTTAGTTATATTTATTTTATTATTATCTGTTGTTGGTTTATTAAAATTAATAGTTGATTTAGTTGTAAATATTGCATCTTTATTTGTTAATACTGATAATTTATCAAGAAGTCTTTCATTAGACTTCTTAAATAAAACAATGACACGTTGTACAAAAGATAATTTTTCAGATGATCGTTTTTTTATATTAACTGAACAAAAACAAAATATAACTATATTTAATATTGGAATTTATGTTATATATTTATTTATATTATATTTCTTTGTTTATTTTGTTTTGATCTTATATTCAAAAATAATGAAAATGCCCATTATCGGAGGACCTCAATTATTATTTCAACCACCTTTATTTGTATTTTTAATTGCATTCATGGTGCTTTATAGCATTATACATTTAATGATTTATAAAATTATTTTTAAACAATATGTATATTCTCCTTATAAAACATTACAATTAAGAGAAAAAGAGATTGATGAAAAAATTGCAGATTATATATTAATTTATTCTCAAGATGGTTCAGGAGAAATAAATAATAGTCAAGTATTAGTTGATCATAAATTTTTTGATATTTTATATGATGCATCTAGAATTGACGAATTAAATGATATTTTTGCTGAAGGTATAAGAACTGAAGATGCTTCAAATTGTTTAGAACAAAAAATAATCATATTCAATATTTATTGTTATTTACGTGAATATATACCTTTTACCAAAGAAATGCAAGATAAATTTAAAGATTATTGCACATCTGATGCAAATAATAAACCTAAATTTACAAACAGTGACATAACTATGTCATTTGTTGCAATGTTAAATAATAATGAAATTAAAATGATACGTAAATATAATGAAAGTTTAAATTATTATAATGAAATACCTGATGAAAATATTGAATATTTCAATTATTTAAATACTAGTATAACAGAAAAAATAAAAAACATAAATTTATTGATTTTAACAAATACTAATACAATGATTCCATTCTTTTTAACTATTGTTTATGTTTGTTTCATTGTTGTATTAAATTTGGCGATTTTATATGCTATAATCTATTTACTTTCATCAAGAAAAGAGGAAACACAAAATGAATTTAATCCATATATATTTTTATTGTTATATAATATTAAAATTTATATTTATGATCCTATGATTAAATATATAATGGGAGGTTATAAATAGAAAATGATAGTTACTTATTTATATTTATTTGTATTTATAATGATGCTTTTTTATATATACAATTTAACGATTATTAAATGGAACTTCGATTATTATAAAGAATTAGAAAAACAATGTTATTTGTAAATTAAAGGATAATGGAATTAAATAAAGTAAGATATAATTTATATAATTATTTAATAAAAGACAAGTTTGATTATAGCGATAATAAAGATTATTTAATTTTATGGAAATATACTTTGATTATATTTTTCATATTAATTGCATTTATAATAGTTGCTCATTATAAACAATTAGATTTATATGGAATTTTTATAATCATTTTAATAATACTTTTTATTTATATTATTTATTTTGAAATGGAAACATATATAAATAATATTGAATCAAATAAATATTTATTTGATTATAAAAATTATTATGAATATTCTACAATCCTTTTTATTGAAAATTTTGATTTCACTGAAGAAGATGAAACAAATAATAAGATTTATGAAAAAAATAAAAAATATAAAACAGGAGGTGATTTACAATTAGATTCTGATGCTACACTTATAGAAAGTTTAACACTTGCTAATAAAGATACTTATAATGCATATATAAAATATGATGATAATAGTAATTTAAATTATTTATATATTAAAACTGATAAAAAATTATCAGTAGAATTAAAAGAATTTGATAATGCAGGTTTGTCAAATATTTTGTCAATAAATGATGTTTTAAATACAGATACTGTAATATATAATAATCTTTATTATAATCAAAATTATTTTAATGAAAAATATGCAATTGTAAATGAAAAAAATTCATTTCTAAATGATAAAAATGAAGAAGTAGTAGATGACAATAATGATTATAAAAATGATTATTTGAGAATTAAATTAGATTGGAATGATAATTATCATAAAATGATAGTTAAATTGAATTATTATTTTCCATTAAATTCATTTTATACAATTGAAAGTCAAAGTCCAACAATTAATTTTTTAAAATTTGTGAATATAAATTATAACTTAATTCAATTGAATTTAGATTCATTTATAAATGATAATAGAAATTTAATCAAAAATACTTTAATATTTAATAATTTAACTACCGATTTAAATGAAAATATATTTACTATTAAAAATATAAATAATATCAATTATTATTTATTACAATTTAATTTAAATCATTTAAATTTCAAAGAAAAATATAATTATTTGATTAAAATATTACACAATACTAATTTTACAACATATAGAAGTTTTAATATGGTAATGGGTAGACAGTTTTTCACTAAAAATAACTTATTGTTTACATTTACTGAAACAATTGGTGATACCCCTTCAAATATTAAATTTTTTTTAAATCATTTGGGATTATCATCAGTTTCAAATAATGATAAAGATAATATCATGAAAAATTATGATGGAACTCAAATGGTTAGTAATGCCAATATCAATCAATTTATTGATAGTTTGGATTTAGATTTAAATTTTAATATTAAAGTTTTTATTAAAATAGAAGGTGCAAATTCATTATTTAATATCAGTGATAAAACTAGTTTGCTTTTAAATTTGATAGATGGATTTTTAAATTATTATGAAAATTTTGTATCTATAAATAGAAATATAATAAATATTAGTAATATTGATAATAAAACACAATATTTATTAATTAAACATTCTGAATTGGAAGCAAATAAAAATAATAATTTCATTTCAAAGATTTTAAATGAAATATTAAGTCAGAACAATAGTTACATAAAATTATTTAAAAATCGTTTAAATAAGGATAATATAAAAGATGATAAAAATACTATAATAACTACTCAGGAAGAAAAAACACAAATTATGGATGAAACACAATATATATCAAATATATTTGATAAAAATACATTATTATACAAAAAATTGAAAAATAATAAAAATTATAACAATAGCTATTATTCAATTTTTAATTATAATAATAAAGATTATTTAACAATCAATTTAGATTTTAATTTTGATATTTTCAAGGATTTTATTAGAAATAATTCATATAATATAACAAAAGAAGATATTTATTATAAGATTAATGATGTTGATGTTTTCAATAAAAATACTGATAAAATTTTTTCTGATAATCGTGATTATTTTAGAGATATGAAAACTTTTACTGGATTAATGTCATTAAGTGAAAATATTAATCCTAACATAATAGAAGTAAAAGATATTCCTACTTGGAATATGCGATATGAGACAATTAGTATAAATAAAAGATTTTTAATTTTAACTTATGATATAAAACATTTTTTACCATCAAGAAAAAAAGAGTATTTAACCAAATTAATTAATTCATATGAATTAACCACAACTTATATAGATCCAAATATAGATTCGGATAAAAGAGTATTAGTTTATTTAATTACACGTATAGGAGAAATAAATAGTATACCAATGGATTTTTATGAATATTTAGGATATAAAATTACAATTAGAAGTAATGGTATGCCACCTAATACTAATATAAAAGAATTTGAAAATTTAAGAATTACAAATGATAATTATATTGATCAAATTTCAAAATTAAATTTAAATGATACTATAAAATTTTTAATTCAAATTCCACCATATAATAATAATGATTTGGATTCTATGTTAGAATCAACTTTAAATTATCAAAATTTTATTAAAAACCCTAGAGTAATACAACCGAATAGATATCGTAATTTACCATTATATAGTGATTATTATTTTATTTTAAATCAACAATATCCAATATTAATAACTTTAATAGAAGGTTTTTTGGATTATTTTAAACATTCTTTTATTGAAAATAAAATTTTAACATTAGGATCGGAACAAAAAAAATATTTATTATTAGATTTAGATGAAATTGAAAAAATAAAAGATGAAACCAATATTAACAATATATTATCAACTATATTATCAGCAGAAAAAATACAAATAGAAAATACAGTAATTATAAATTCAATTAGATATCAAAATGATTCTTATTTAGAAAGAAATATATCAAATAGAGATTTATATATTAAAATTGACGACGGACTTCATTTGAACCCTACTTTTTTAAATAAATATCCTTATATCAATTCTTATGTAAAAAGATTATTGAAAATCATAAATGAAAATTTAATTATTGATAAAAAAACAAATCGTTTTATGCAATTAATAGGTATAACTCCTGAAGATAATATTTTATTTGAATATTTAACTAGATATTTAAATATAAAACAAAAAATTAAAAGAAGTATTAAATATATCAATGATAAAACTGATGAAGAAATAAACAATGAAAGTTATATTCAATTAATTAATGATAGAAGTGTTCTTAAATATATAGACATATATACAGATACAGATTTTTTATATATCAAAAAATATTTATTTGTTAGAAGTCATGGTAATGATGAATTTCATTATAAATATTTAAAGGATTATGCTTCAAATGAATCAGTTTTAATGAATGATAAAAACGAACCTGAATTAAATATAAAAGATATAATAAGAAAAATTAATTATCCTGGTAATCCAGATATTTATAATTATTATTTAGTTAATTTAGAAAATATATCAAAAGTTAAAGATACATATAAATTTGATTTTATGAATGAATTTATTAAACATTTAAATAAAAAATATGAAACTGATATTAAAAGTTTAGATATCTTATTTAAACCAATTGATCAACACTTAAATAAAAATATTTTAAAAATAATTGAAACTTTTAATTATATTTATATTAAAATTATTATTGTTGCAATAACACTTATAACTGTAATTTTACATGCATTTTATATTGATTATATAAGATATTTTAGATAAATAAAGTTTTTTTAAATATTAGAGAAGAATGAATGTTTTTTTATTATTAACGATAATGATAATTACTATTATTATTATCGTTATTATCGTTATTTCATATGATTGTTACAGAAATAAAAGAAATATTGAAAATTTTTATGGAGGAAGAATTTTTAAATTTATGAAATGTATTTTTTTCACGAATAAACAATATAATGTTGATAAAATTCATCTTCCTACTCAATCACTTTATATCCAAAATGACATTAAAATAAATAATATCAATGACATCAATAATTATATTAATAATATGATTGATCATATTTATAATAGATTGAATGCAGGTAATGTTTCAGGTATTCCTGCAAAAATTCCAGCACCTCTTTTTGCTTTAATTGGTCGAAAACTGGATTATCACACTAGTATTTTTGATGGAGAAAAATTTAAAACACCTTTCAGAAGACCTTTTAATTATGGTTCTACTACAGTATATCCTAATGGAAATGGTGAATTAGCAATATTAAGTTATTTTAATTCCTTTTTTAATTCAGGTTTAGGTGAAATGCCCAGAGATCAAGAGAAATTAATAGGAAGTTTAGCAAGTTCGTTTAAATTCAAAAAGAATGTCAGAATTATTATTTATGCTCCTTATTTGACAAATGAATATAAATATGTCACTAATTTTACTGATATAATTAATTCATCTAGATTTTTCTATTCATTGTTAACTAATGATTTTTTTCTTGATTTTAAAAAAACAACTATTATTACCTATGAAACTCTTAAAAATAAATATAAAAATTTAAATGAAAGATCTCTTCAATTTTTATTAGAAATTTTAACAAGAGAAGATAGAAAAAATTTTACTCTATATGAAGATCTTTTAAATTTATGTGTTGAAGGTGGTTGTGTTTCTGATTATGGTGAAGATATAAATAGATTAACTACCACTTTTACTGATGATATGAATCAAAATAATGAAGAAGCAATTAAAAAATCTCCTTATGTTCCTAGTAAATGTTTAGCACAAACAAAAGGTTATATTAATAATATTCGTGATATTCATAATAATAGAGATGTTCCTGAATTTTTAAATGAAAATGCTATGAAAGAAATTCAAGAAAGTTTATATAAATATGTTGATATAAGTGATAAAATTGCCAGAGGTGATAGAAATATAGGCGATGATGAAGAATCTAAAAAAATTGCAGATTATACATCACCAGTTGATTTAATAATTTCAATTATGAATAAATATATCAAAGATGGTTATCTTATTAATTTAAATGATGGTGAAAGAAATGGGATTAAAGCAAATCATTATTCAAAAGATTATAGCAAAAATATAATAAAGGAATTATCATTAATTAATAAATTTTATCCAGGTGTTCCTGAAGTTATTATGTCTTTTAATTTAATTGATGAAACACAAAGATCTGATAAGATTATATATCATCCTTGGGGTAGACAATTATTATCATCTAGAAATGTTTTAAAATTAGGTGAAAGTATTCCTGCTAATAAATCATTATTTTCATTTAATAATCGTTTTGTAATGTCTGTTACAAATGCAGGTATTATTTATGTTTATGATAGGAATTCAGGCAGATTACTTTATTTTGTAAATAGAACACCTGTTTATAATGCACAATCTGTAACTATTTCAACTACAGATATTAGTGTTGAATATATTTCAAATGATAATAATAAAAAATCACAAAGTCTTAAATTACCAAATGATATTAAGTCATTGGTTGGAAATTGTGAAGAATGTATGAATGAACCATTTAATTTAATTATTGACGATAATAATGGTTCATTACTTATTTATGCAAACTCTTTTGTGGATGCAACAAGTTCTGAATTTAGAAATTTTATCAATTCAGAAAGAGAAAATGCACAAAGATTGAATATGAATATTAATGATAATAATTTTATAAATAATATTGGAAAACCTATTGAGTTTGGTATACAAGAGGATTATGTATTTTGTTCTAGTATTGACAGAGAATGTAAAAAATAATTTTTTATTTTCGGTTAGTATAATAATAAGACTTCTATAATGAATGATTGGGATATATTAGATTTACATTTTAAAGATCATAAATACCCATTCACAAATCATCATTTAGATAGTTATCGTGAATTTATTAAGAATTATATACCTAAAATTATCAAAGATGAAAATCCAATTACTATGATTAAATTTAATGAAAATGCTAATAAAAATAAAGAGGAATATGATGAAAGTGATATTAATGTAAAAGTTGATGTTTATATTGGTGGTGAAAATTCAGATTTAATTTATATAGATCATCCTATAACTATTGAAAATGGTATTCAAAAAATTATTACTCCAAATGATGCAAGATTAAAAAGTATCACTTATGATAGTCATATTTATACAGATGTTGTAATTAAAATTAAAAATAAAAACGGGGACTTATTTGAACAAACAATTGAAAAAGTTGCAATTGGTAGTATTCCTATTATGCTTCATTCTGATATTTGTATTTTAAATAATAATGGTAATAAAGTTCTTCGTGAATTAGGAGAATGTATTTATGATGGTGGTGGATATTTTATAATTGATGGCAAAGAAAAGGTCATAATTGCACAAGAAACTGAAACTAATAATCGTTTAATTGTTTCTCATTTAAATGATGATGATGATTTTAGTTTTAAAGGTAAAATTAAATGTTCAGGTGAAACTGGTGAATCTGTTTTAGTTCCTAGAATGATTGAATTTTATTTGGTTAAAACTGATGGTGATGTAACTGAAAATTTCAGTGATAATAGAGGTGCTATTTATGTTACATTAACATCTATTGAAGGAAAAATACCATTATTTATTTTATTCAGAGCATTAGGAATTGAAAGTGATAAAGATATTTATGAGACTATTTTTGGTTCTGATAATACAAATGTTGAAACTTCATATTTTCAAAATTTTATTAGACCTTCAATTTATAATAATTTTTATGTTAGAGAATCTGATAAAGAAAAGGTTTATATTTATACTCAAGAACAAGCATTAGAATATATCAAATTTAGATGCAAATTTAAGGAAGATAAATACGTTAAATATTTATTAAGTGCTGATATATTGCCAAATATAAGTCTTTTTGAAAATAAAGGCAAATATTTAGGTTATTTAGTAAAAGAATTTATAAATATTGCAATAGGAATAAAAAAAGAAAGTGACAGAGATAATTATTATAATAAAAGAATTTATATTAGTGGTATTTTACTTGCTGAATTATTTCAACAATCTTATAAAAGACTCAAAAAAACAATTAGAGATACTATGGATAATATTTATTATTATAATGGTTGGAAAAATAAAGATGATTATAATGATTTTATAACGAAAGATAATATTTATCGTGTTATTCCTAATGTTCTAATTGCAGATGCATTTGCAAAATCATTAAAAGGACGTTGGGGATTAGATGTAAATGAAAATGGAGAATCTGGTAAAGTTCAGGATTTATCTAGAATTAGTTATATTGGGTTTTTATCCCATTTAAGAAGGGTTAATATGCCCATCGATAGAACTATTAAAGTCACTGCACCACATAAACTTCATTCTCATCAATGGGGTATTATGTGTCCTTTTGAAAGTCCTGATGGTGAAGCAATCGGTTATTTAAAAAATTTGGCATTTTTAGCAAAAGTCACTGCAGGTACTAATCCTGAATATATTCGTGAATGTTTGTTAGATATAGGTGTTATACCAATTGAAAATTATAATTTAAAATTAAATAGAAATATAACAAAGGTTTTTATAAATAATACTTGGTTTGGTTTAACTAATGATCCCATTAGAATTATGAGAACTTTGAGAGCATATAAAAGAAATGCATTAATTAACATTTTAACATCAATTTTATGGAATAATTCAACTAATGAAATAATGATATATGTTGATAAAGGTCGTGCTGTTAGACCATTAATAATTCTCAATAATGGTAAAACAAATATATTTCAAAATAAATATAATAATTGGTTTGAATTAATAATTGGTAAATACAATAATTATAAAGAAAAACAAAGAAATGAAGAAATTTATTATAAAGATCAATATATTAATCCTAGAACTCTTGATGTCTTCAATAAAAAGTCAGATGAAGAAATTCTTGAATTATTAGAATCTGATGCTGCAGTTATTGAATATATTGATCCTCAAGAAAGTGATAGTTGTTATATTGCTATGACTAAAGCAGATATCAATAATTTCCACACACATCTTGAAATAAATCCTTCAATGATGTTGAGTGTTGTTTCTGGTAACATTCCTATGTGTAACCATAATCAATCTGCACGTAATGTTTTCCATGCAGCACAAACTAAACAAGCAATAGGAATTTATGCAACTAATTTTAATAATCGTTTTGATACATTTGGATATATTCAACATTATCCACAAAAAGCAATTATTAATACTCGTCATGCTCAATATACTGGAAGTGATATGATGCCCAATGGTGCAAATTTAATAGTTGCTATTATGACATATACAGGTTTTAATCAAGAAGATAGTTTAATTATTAATAAACGTTCAATTGAAAGAGGATTATTTCATTTATCTTATTATAAAACTATTTCTGAAAGTACTAAAAAAATAAATGATTATGAAAGAGTTATTTTTGCAAATCCATTAAAATTCAAAGAAAAATTAAAAGAAGAAGCAGAGAAAAATAATAAAACTTTCAAAAATTTTGACTTTAAACTTAAAAATGCTCGTTATGATTTATTAGATGATGATGGTTGTATTAAAGAAGGTTCTTATATTCCCAAAGGTCAAAAAGCAGTTATTATTGGAAAAATTTTAATTAAAGAAGTTTTGAGAGAAACTAAAAATGGTTTATTTACTGAACAAGAAAAAGTAACTATGTATATTGATCAATCAATTGTAAGTGATGACACTTATTTTGGTTATGTCAATAAAATACACAAAGATAAAAAACCTAATGTTGCCGATGACATTAAAGTTTGGAAAGTTAGATTTATGAAAATAAAAATTCCTGAATTTGGTGATAAACATTCTTCACGTCATGGACAAAAAGGAGTTATTGGAATGATTTTACCTGAAGAACAAATGCCCTTTACCAAAGATGGAGTTCGTCCTGATTTAATAGTAAATCCTCATGCTATTCCTTCGCGTATGACTATTGGTCATTTAGTTGAATGTGTTTATGCTAAATTATGTTGTTTAGAAGGGTTTTTGGGTGATGGAACTGTTTATATTAATTTAGATTATGAAAAAATTTATAATCAATTAGAAAAGTATGATTTTAATAGTCATGGTAATGAAATTTTATATAATGGACAAACTGGAAAACAAATGAATACTGAAATATTTATTGGACCAACTTATTATTTCCGCTTGAAGCATATGGTTGCAGAAAAGATAAATGCCAGAGGAACTGGACCAACTATGCAATTAACAAGACAACCAACAGGAGGTAGAAGAAATGCTGGTGGTTTACGTATAGGTGAAATGGAAAGAGATAGTCTTATAAGTCATGGTATATCAAGATTTATTAAAGAAAGTATGATGGAAAGATCTGATAAATATAGATGGAGAGTTTGTAATAATTGTGGAACAATACCAGTTTATAATAGTAAAATTAAAAATTCTTATTGTAAAAATTGTGGTAATACTCAAATAAATACAATTGAAACTCCTTATTCATTTAAATTATTAAATCAAGAATTTGAACCAATGGGTGTTCAAATAAGATATAATTGTGATAATGTCGATATCCCTTTTGAAGAACATTCAGATGAAATTGCCGAAAGTTTATTTGAAACTAAAGCATCATTTACAATTATTGAAGAAGAAAAAGAAGAAAAACCAAAGAAAACTAAAGTTACTTTTGAAAATAAAGAAGAAATTCTCAAAGAAATCAAAAAGAAATTTAAAACACTCAAAGATTATGAATCTCTATCAATTGATGTATTAAAGAAGATTTTAACTTTCAAAAAACTTAAAGATGTCAAAGAATATTTAAGTGAACTTCAGACTAATGAAGAAGAAGTTAGTGATGATAATAAAGAAGAAATTCTCAAAGAAATCAAAAAGAAATTTAAAACACTCAAAGATTATGAATCTCTATCAATTGATGTATTAAAGAAGATTTTAACTTTTAAAAAACTCAAAGATGTCAAAGAATATTTAAGTGAACTTCAGACTAATGAAGAAGAAATTAGTGTTGATAATAAAGAAGAAATAATTAATGAAATCAAAAAGAAATTTAAAACACTCAAAGATTATGAATCTGAATCAGTTGATATATTAAAGAAGATTTTAACATTTGATAAACTTAAAGAAGTTAAAGAATATTTAAGTCAAGTTAAAAATAAAGAAGAAAAACCAATGAGTATTACTGAATTAAAAAATAAAATTAAAGAAAAATTTCCTGATTTAAAGAAATATACAACTAAAACTAAAAATGTTCTTGAACAAATTTATAAATCAAAAACATTAGATGAAGCAAAAATAATTGTTGGTGGTAGTTCTTCTGATTCAGATGATGAATCTGAAGAAGATTCAAATGAAGATTCAGATGAAGATTCAATAGATGGTGGTGATAAATCTGAAGATGATGAAGATTCAGATGAAGATTCAATAGATGGTGGTGATAAGTCTGAAGATGATGAAGATTCAGATGAAGATTCAGATGAAGATTCAGATGAAGATTCATCATCTTCAGATGAAGATTCAGATGAAGATTTAATAGATGGTGGTGCAACAACTAGTGAAGAAGAAGAAGAAAAAGAGGAAGCAGCAAATAATCAAAGTAATTATGAAGATAATGACAAAAATACTGACACAAGTGATACTGATGGTAGAGAAGATACAAGTGATAGTGAAAAAGAAGAAGAAAAAGATATGTTTGCAGGAGGTAAAAAAATAAAACAAAATAATAATCATGAAAATGATAATGAAAAAATAAAAGAAACTGATATATCAAATAATATAAAGATTATTGATATTTAATCTAAGATTATAATAGTATATAATGGGTGAAATATTAAATACAATTATTCTTATTATTGTTATTGTAGTTTTAATATTAGGATATGTATTAATATCATATTTTTATAATACATATAATCAAAATAAAGATTTGGTAAATTATAATTTTAAAAAAACGGCAGATTATGTAAATACAAATACCACAACTATCACTAATAATATATCTTCTTTAGAAACCAAAACTAATTCATTTGACAGTAGAATCAATTTAATCAATACTACAACAACATCAAATGTCAATTTATTGACTTCAAATTTTGATTATTTAAAAACATTGACACAACCATTGATAACAAATCCAAATTCAAATATTGCAAACTTTGATACAAGTCTTAAAAATTATTTTAATTTTAAACATAATAATAGTACAATAAATGAAAAATTATACAGTTATCAATTTGGTGTTACTCCTAATTTATCATTAGAATTATTGAGAAATATTGATGCAACTTCAGGAATGACTATAAGAACAAATAATGAAAGATTATTTAGAGTTTGTGATGTTGCAAATGCCAATAGTTGTATTGATTTAAATGTAAATAATGGCAATTTTAATGTTTATCCTAGTGCAACAACTGGCAATACAATTAATAATATGAATATAATGAATTCTAGCACTGGTTCTGTTCTTGCAAATTTTAATTTCCCAAATAAAAGTATATATTTAGGAGGTGCAAATGAAAGTGCTGGTTTATATATAAAAGAAGGTGATGTATTTGTAAAAAATTTAAATTTATTGAAATCTGGAACAAATTATTCTGATGCTAAGAATATATATGATTTTAATGCTCCTTCAACTGCTGCTAATACATTTAAATACGATTTTGAAAGACTTGCCAGAACAAGAATTGTAAGAATTATTGGTAATTATACTATATCTACTATTCCAGCAGTGAGTTCAGGTACTTCATCAACAACAAGAATAGATCTTTTATTGAGATCAAGATTTGATATTCCATCTGGAACATCAATTTCATTTGAAATATTTGAAATTACTAATGCAAGCACTCCAATTAGACTCGAGAATGCTATATCAGGAACTGCATTACCAAATTTAACTTTAAATAGAAAACTATTAACAGGTTCTACAAATGCTTTGGTAACTGCTAATACAACACTCTATTTTAGATATAATGCAGCAAATATTTCAATAGACAGTAGTTTTAATAATGTAACTAGTTATTCTAGAGCATTTATTTTAGAAATATAAAAAAATAAAAACTTATTCATCATCTTTAATAAATAAATTAATTGGATTACTTAATTTTTTTTCAATCATATAAACTTCATGAAAATTATTGATTTTATCTTGAATATCATTTTTCCATTTTTCCTCATTAAAATTAACTTTTTGAACATTTATTAATTTTAATTTCCAATAGATTATTTTAAAATTATTGTTAATTAAAAATTCTTTCATTTCTTTCAAATTTTCCTCTCCTTTTTGATTATTTGACGAATAAACATATTCATATTCATTATTAACCTTAATTTCTGCAATAATACCATGTTTAAAGTTTTGATTGCTTTCATCTAGATCTTTAATATTTTCCAAATATTCATCTTTTGATTTAAATTCAATAAATTCACATTCAACATAATCACATTCTTTTAATTTACATACAGCAAGTTGACCTTGAATTTGATAATAATATTTATCGGGTATTGTTCCATCAATTATTTTTCTTTTAATTGGACATTTAATTTCAATCATTATTCCTTCTTCTGTAATACCATCAGGTGATGCTCCGAAATGTTTGATATCTTCATTAATCACCAAACCAAATTCAAAAATTTCTTTATTAACCATTGTTGAATAAATACGTGTTGCCATTGGTTCATACATAGTACCCCATTTTAAAGCAGGAACACCTGAAGAATTAAAAGTAACACCTTTAAGTTTTTTCTTTGCAAGTGATTGTGGATTTTTAATTGCATCATATAAATCACTTGCAGTTAATCTGTCTTCTCTCAATTTAAACCATTCAGGAGTTCTTTGTTTAATCAAAGGTCTATTACGTAATTCATTTAAAATTTCAACAGGTGAATAAGAAGTCATTTTAGAAATATTAATACGTTTATATTTATATTGCTTCTTTTTTCTTATATCTTGCTGAACTTTTAAGTTTTTTCTCATGTTCGAGTTTGATTCTATTGACTGTGGTATTTGTATCTCTGTCTAATTTATTAATATCTATCATTTTTTTATTTTCCCTTTTTTTACTATTTGCAATTTCAATAATTTCATTTCTTTTTTCCAATAATATCTTATTAAATTGATACAATAGTGCATCATCTTCATCCATCCCTTTAATTAATTATTTATTACTATAAATATAAATCTTAAACTCATTTTTTATAATGACTAAATATTATTTTTGTTATCTTATACATCCAATCTAATTGCATTTTATATATCAATAATTCTGTTGCATTTATTAAATAATATTTATAATTATCATTATTTTGAATAAAAATACTCAAATATAATAAATATGTGAAATAAACTATTCTACAATTAAAAAATACAATTGCAAATAATATAAATGTATATTCAGATATTCTATGATATTTATAAAATCTCAATAATTTTGCAAATGATAATATTGGTGATGAACACATAAATAATAATAGTGAAATTAATGTTATATTATGATAATTATATATTTGACATAATAATAAACAAAGTATAGTAATAATATGATGATATAAATATTCATAATTTTTATCATATAATAAAATTATTGAACTCATAGTATAATCAATATTATTATATGTCAATACATTTGATATTGCTTCATTAGGTATAGCATCATAAATTAAGTTATTATTGTTAAGACTAAAATCAATATTATTATAAATGTTTAATGAAAATAAAATTATTTTAGATATACCTAAAAACACATCTAATATATCGTGTAAAATTATTACAAATTCTTTATTATAATATACACGTGCTATTATATGTGTAAATAAAAAAGAACTAGATATGAAATAATTATAGGTTAAACTAGTCATAATTATTATAAATAAAAACTGATTTAATATTTATATATAATTATATAATTATATAATAATCATGACTCAAAATAATCTTATAAAATCTCCCATAACTACTGTTGGTGTTGATGAAGTAGGTCGAGGTACATTATTTGGTAATGTTATTGCATGCGCTATTATTTTACCTGATAAATTTCCAGATGATATTTATCTTCAAATAAAAGATTCAAAAAAACTATCATTTAAAAAAAGAAGTTTTCTTGCCTCTTATATTAAAGAAAATGCCATTGCATATGGTATTGGTTCAGTTAGTCCTGAAGAAATTGATAAAATAAATATTTTACAAGCATCTATTCAAGCAATGCATCTTGCTTTATATGAAATTATGAAAAAAAATGTAAAGTTTGATCATATTATTGTTGATGGTATACATTTTAAACCAATTATTCCAATTGATAATAATAATAATGAAGATAATATTATATCATATGAATGTATACCTAAAGCAGATAATACTTATCTTAATGTTGCAGCAGCATCCATAGTTGCAAAAGATTTTCATGATAATGAAATTTTAAAATTAGTGGAAGAAAATAAGGATTTATTGAAATATGATTTGAATAATAATATGGGTTATGCAACTTTAAAACATAGAGAAGCAATTAAAAAATATGGCATTCATTCTCTTCACAGAAAAACTTTTGCAAGTTGTAAAAATTAAAAATGATATTTAAATTTAATTTTAGTATATTTTATAATTTATAAATAAAATGAATGAAGAAAAAATGGAAGATATAGACGATAAACTCGATATTATTAATATGAAATTAGAGGAATTAAAGAAAATTCAAAATATTCATGATAATCAAATTAAAAGACTAAACTATAATTTTAGATATGATTTACTTAAAGTAAGAACTTATAATAAAATTATAATGCCCAAAAAACACATAACAACGATTCTTAATAATAATCATAATAATAATCATAATCATAATAATTGTCATAAAGTTATATTGTTTTTTAGAATTTTATCAGTAATTTTAATATTAATATATGGTATATATACTTTTCCTATTACTTGTAGATATATCTATTCCTAAATAATTCAATACTAATTGTTTTTTATTGTCTATTTCATTTTTTAATAATTCCCATCTCATATTAATATTAGTATCTGAATTACCAATATTATTAATATTATTGATATATTTACATTTAATTCCTATTAAATCACTGAAATAATATTTACTTATAACATCATAATCTGTTAAATTATTATTCAATTTAAAAATTTCACGCATAAAGGGACTATGACTTTTTAAATTATAATTACAATTAATTTTTACAATAAAATCATCTTCATGAATATCATAATAATGAATTGCAAATAATAAAGCAACTGATTCATCTTGAACATTTATCAAATTATATTTAAAATTAAAATCCGTTTCTTCTATTATAATATTTGAATTAATTATAATTTTATAATTTTCTAATTTATATGAATCAATTATTTTTTTTAATTTTAATATGCCCTTTTTATTATTATTTGTTAAAAAGACAATAAAAATTAACATACATTTATTTTTTTATTTATATTTTTTTAAGATTTTCTTATAACCATAACTATTACCACCCAATTGAATTAAACCTGTTAAATCCTTTTCAACTATTTTATCATAAGTTGGTATTGGATTTTTATCTTTTATTATTATATCATAATTAATATTGACATATTCTATGAAAAAATCTGTTAATTCATATATAGATTTTATGATAATTTCTATTTCCTCTAATTTAATTAAATTTTTTAATTCTTCAATTAAAAATAATATATTTACTAAATTTCTTGATATTGATACTTCTTTAATATCTTCTTTTAAAAATTCTTCAGACAGTATTTTTACTAAAAAATTAAAAATAAGTTTAATTTCTTCTTTATCTTCTGGTATTTCTGATGATTTATTAACCAAAAAATTTATTACATGTAATAAATCATCTTTTATTTTTAAAAATCCTATTTGATATTTATATTTATGATTTAATTTATCTAATTCTTCTTTATTTCCAAATAATTTTAAATATTCATTTAAATTTTTATATAATTCCATTTGTTGAATTTCATCTGTTGATTTCAATATTTCAGTTATTGTATTTGCATATTTTTCTCTTGAAACCTTTTTATCAAACACTGTATTTATTGAATTTGAAATATCTTTTAAAATTTCATCATTTTTGATAACATTTATTTTTATTTCATCTAAACTTTTCATTTCATTTTCATCAATAGCATCTATATGTCTTAAAAATTCAGAATTAAAATAATAATTAGAAGTTGTATCATCAAATTTAATATTTTTATTTAAATCCAATAATTTTTGATATTCATAACTATATTTTGGCATTTTTTCTTCTGTGATTTCTAATTGTGATTCAAAATCAATCAAATATTTTTTTATTGTATAATTTCCATAATTACCTATTTGAATAGATATTCCTTTAAAAGCACTTGAATTTTTAATGAGTTTTTTCTGTAATATATAAATGATATCAAATGAAAAATTATAAAAGTAAAATTTTACTAATCCAATTATAACTGGATTAATAATTGATAAATTGGTATATTGAATTAATAATCTTAATTCATTATATTCATTATTTGTTATAAAAATTTTATTTTCATTTATTACTCTATTTAAAATCTCTTTTATTTTATCATGATATAATTTAAATAAATTAAAATATAATTTTATTTTTGATTTACCATAAGAAAGTGTATAACTATCAAATTCTTTTTTTATATTATCATAATTAATTTTATTAAACAATCGTAATATTTCATTTAATTGATGTATATTAAAATGTCCTATTTCAAATTGTATTTCTGTATCCATTCTTATTTTTATTTCTATTTTTATTTTTTATTTTTTAAATTGAATAATAATAGAACAATGTCAAGAGTTCAAATATATCATGATTTTAAGGAGGTTTATAATAATGACGATGATGAAAAACCATATTTATTAAAACAACAAAGATTTTTAAGAAGTTATGTAATTCATAATTATGATTCAATTAATAAAATGCTTTTGTTTCATGGTATTGGAACAGGCAAAACATGTACATCAATAACTATTGCAGAGACTATTATGGAACGTAATCCAAATATGAAATCTTTGGTAATTTTACCTGCAAGATTACAAACAAATTTTAAAGATGAATTAATATCTGCAACTTGTGGATTAAGAGAAAGATATATAACAAGTACTGACTATGATCAAAAAATAAATGAAAAATATGATATTCGTACATATGATAATATTTTTCAAACTTTAAAAAGATCTACTGATATCATCAATGATATACAAACTTTAACACGTAATAAAGTAATTATAATTGATGAAGTTCATAATTTAGTAACATCTAAAATACGTCCTGTGATATTACAAAAAGTTATTCGCGCAAAACAAATATTACCTAATACACCAAGTGTAAATGGTGTTATTATGCGATTATTGACAAAATATGCACATCCCACATGTAAAATGTTTTTTTTAACAGCAACACCTATTTATGATAATTATGGTCAATTTATTGAACTTATTTTAAATTTATGTCCAGATATTGATGATGATTCAATTCAAAGAAATATGGAATCTATTAATAGTTTAGTTCCTAATTTAAAAGGTAAAATTAGTTTTTATAAATTAGATGATCCTCATTTTTTTCCAACTATTGAAACTGATAATTTACTTATTCCATTTACTATTACTCAAGAAACTGCAATAACATCAAAATCTCATGATGATGATTATGAATATGATGATGATGATGTTGAATATGGTGATTCTAAAATTAAAGATAATTTTTGTATAAGAGAAAGACAATTATCTATTTCAACATTATCAACAGATGAATTATCATCTGACACTAAATTACCTTTAAATGAATATGCTCCTAAAATATCTAAATTATTGGAATTATTGCAATTAGATGGAAAGCATTTAATTTATTCTAGTTTCATTGAAAATGGTTTAGATATAATTGCAAAAATATTAGAAATGAATGGTTGGTCTAATTATTTAAATCCTCATTCTTTAAAAGAAAATTATAAAACATTTGTTATTTGGGATTCTGATCTTAATAATAAACAAAAAACTATAATTAAAGAATTATTAAATAATCCTGATAATTTAGATGGAAAAAATATAAGAGTTATTTTAGGATCTCCTTCAATAAAAGAAGGTGTTTCATTTAAACATATTCAACATCTTCATCAAATTGATCCTGTATGGAATTCTTCTGCAAAAGAACAAATTGAAGGTAGATGTATCAGATATAAATCTCACGAAGATATTCCATTGTCACATCCAAAATTAAATAGAAAGGTTATTATTCATAATTATATATCAACTGTAAGACAAGGTGGAATATTAACTTCTAGTTGTGATGTAAAATTATATAAATTAATTCTCAAAAAAATGAAAATTGTAAAAATATTGGAAAATATTCTTAAAAAGGTTTCTATTGATTATTATTTATCAAAAACTATTCCTCCCTCAAGATCTTCTTCTTTAAAATTACCAACTGATGTTGCACAATTAGAAGAATTAACTCGTGATGATAATGATATTCTTGGTAAACCTGAAATAAGTAAAAATACATGTCCTGAGGAAAGACGTCCTGTAGATGGTAAATGTAATTTAGAAGGTTATTCAATTATTAGAAAAAATAATCAAGGTTTTGATTGTTGTTATAAAAAAGAACAAGGGTCAATAAGACAAAAACCTAAAGAAATTGAACCATCCACAATTGTAACTAGATCATCTGCAAGAAGACAAGCAACTATAAAAACTGCTGAACCTAGTTTAGTTGAAGAATTAGAAAAATTAAAGAAAGGTGGATTTACTAATCAAAAAAAACAAATGAAAAAATATATTTAAATATATTTATTATTTAGAATAAAATGCCAGATCATTTTTATTTAAATGAAGATATTTATAACGTAATTAATGAAAATTTAAATAAAACACATGATTGCGTTGAGTTATTAACTAATCAAGATTTGCAAAAAATTCCAGCAGAAACTTATAAAAATGAATATTATAAATTTATAGATGAATTTCCTAAATATAATACAATTGCTGTTAAAAATATTGAAAAATTAGAAGAAAATAAATTAAAAGCATATATATCATTACTTTTTTGTAAATATATAACAGAAAATATAATTAAACCCATTTCAAAATCTAATAAAATTTTTTTGTTTATAAAACACAAAAATTTTGAATCAATAGATAAATTAACATTACCTTTATTAAAAAAAGATTTTGAATTAATACATAACAGATATACTATTGCGGATTATGATAATATTATTTCAACACTTAAAGGAGTTAAATTACGTGCCAAAATTATATCAATTATTAAAGAATATGTATCAAAAGATATGGTTAGATATACTTCTAATGAAATTGAGAAACCTAAAAAAACAATTAAAAAAACTACTCCTCAAACTAATAAAGAAGTTTTAATTTTTGATCATGAAAATTTTACAACTGTGAAAAATTTGGACAAAGATAGTTTAGTAATATATGTAGGTAAAATATATTCAACATTTAAAGTTAAAGATTATTATAGTATTTTTAAAATGTATAAAGGTGATAAATTACGTGAAAAACTAATTGAAATTATTGAAGATTATATGGCAAAAGGATTAGTTAAATTTAATTCAATTCAAAAAAAAGATATTACTAAACCTAAACTTGAATTGCCAGAATCTCCCAAAAAATCACCTCTTACACCATTATTAGGCAGAGAAGAAACAATTGTAATTAATGTCAAAAAAGCAGATAATGAATATATGAAAGCAATGAGAAGAGAATTAGCAGAATTGGAATCAAATGAATTTAATGTTGATAAATTCAGAGAAGATATAAAAGACAATAATTTTATTAAAAAAGCAATAGAAGGACATATAAAAGCGTTAGAATTTAAATATAAAACTTATAGTAAATTAAGTCAAATTGATTGGCAGGGTGCTGGTAAAGATAAAGAACCTTTTGGAAAAGGTGAAGTAAATTTAAATGAAATTATAAGTAATATGCAAAAGCAAGTATTGCAAAAAATTAATCATCTTAAAACTAACTCTTCAGCAATTCATGAAAAACGTGAAGAATTACTTAAAATAATTGATGATCCCGATAATGGTATTGAAAGTGTTAAAGGTAAAAGTCGTGAATCTTTACGTATGTCATTAATCAAAATAATTTATATGTTCATCGAAATACCTGTTTTCTTTTTTAAAGGATTCAATAATTTTGTTTTAACTGGACCAGCAGGTAGTGGAAAAACAAAAGTTGCAGGTGTTATTGCAAATCTCATGAAAAATTTAGGAATACTAGTTACAACAAATGTTATTATGGCAACTAAACAAAATTTAGTTGGACAATATATTGGACAATCTGGACCAAAAACAAGAAATTTACTTGCAAATGGTTTAGAAGGAGTTGTTTTTATTGATGAAGCATATACATTAACTCCATGTCCAACAGATGATCACAAATCTGATAATTATTCACAAGAAGTAATTGGTGAATTAATCAATTTCATGGATAAATTCATGGGTTGTACTGTAATTATTGTTGCTGGATATAAAGATAAAATGACTGAATGTTTTCTTACATTTAATGAAGGTATTGCACGTAGATTTCCAAAAATGATTGAATTGATACCATATAATTCAAATGATCTTTTTAATATCTTTGAATTATTTTTAAATGATACAATTGATGTAAAACAAATTTTAAAAATAGATCAAAGAAAATATATCAAAGCAATTATAAAAACTCTTAATGAAAATAAAATATTTAACAATCAAGCAGGTGATATGTTAAATTTAAGTAAAATAATTGGTGAAGATGCAATTTTAAATAACAAGAAATATGACAAAAGATTAATTAAATTATCATTTAAAAAGTTTTGCTTAGGAAAAGATATTGCAATAGATTTTGAATAAATTAAAAAATGATTTTAAATAAAAATAAATTAACTATGAATGTTAAATATGAATAATAAGTTTACTTTTATTGAAGTTTGCGCAGGATGTGGTGGATTAAGTTCAGGACTTATTAAAGCAGGTTTTACACCCATTTTATTAAATGATAATAATAAAGATTGTTGTAAAACATTAAAATTTAATCATCCTGATATTACTATTATATGCGAATCAATGGATAAAATAGATTTTTCTCAATATATTAATAAGGTTGATTTATTGACCGGTGGTGTACCTTGTCAATCATTTTCACATGCTGGATTAAGAAAAGGTTTAGATGATCCGAGAGGTAATTTAATTTTAGAATTTATTAAAATTTTAAATTTAATCAAACCTAAAATTTTTTTGATTGAGAATGTTAAAGGATTACTTACACATGATAAGGGAAATACTATTAAAAAAATTATTGGAAAATTAAATGAGAAAGAAAATTATAATATTACATATAAATGTTTAGATGCATCAAAATACAATGTTCCTCAAAAAAGAGAAAGAGTTTTTATTATAGGAATTTTAAAAAGTATTAATCGTGATTTTCAATTTCCTAATGAAAATTTAATTCAAAAAAAATTAAAGGATGTTTTATATGATGTTCCTTTTTCTAATGGTGCAAAATATAATGATGAAAAAATTGAATTATTTAAAATGATTCCGCAAGGTGGTTGCTGGGTTAATTTGCCTGAAAATTTACAAAAAAGATATTTGGGAAACAGTTATAATTCTGGAGGCGGAAAACGTGGAATATTATATCGTTTATCAATGGAAAAACCATCATTAACTTTATTATGTACCCCATCTCAAAAACAAACAGAAAGATGTCATCCTTTAGAAGAAAGACCTTTAACAATTAGAGAATATGCAAGAATTCAAACATTTGACGATTCTTATGAATTTATTGGTAGTATGAATTCGCAATATAAGCAAATTGGTAATGCAGTTCCTGTTGAATTAGCAAAACATATAGGACTTGCATTAATAAAAATTTTATTATGAATATTTATCTATTGTATTTTTAATAAATTTTATAATAATTTCAGTATTGTTTGATAATATATAATTGATAAATTTATATCCAATGAAATGTATTATTTCAACATCATCAAATATAATATATTTCATATTTCCCTTTAATGTTGTTGTTTCATCGTTATCATTTATATTTGCATATATACAAATATAATCTGGATTATGTTTTTTAAATTTTGCCAATTTTTCAAAATTAAATTTTTTAGATGAATAATTATCTGTATTAGTTCTATTTTTTAATTCAATTGCTATTTTTTTTGAATGAGAAATTATATCTAAACCTGTTTCATGACCTATTTTTAAATTTATAAATTCATGATAATTACCTAATACTTCTTGCCAAATTTCTCCTATTTTCATTTGTCTTTGTTTTTCTTTCAATGCAATTATTTTATTATTTATTGTTTTTTCTGTATCTAATATGTCATATGTTATTTTATTTTTTTCAGGTCTTAATATGATTGATTTTATAATTTTATCCAATATTTCAAAATATTCATCTAAATTAAAATTTTTAGACATTAAATATCATAGTTTTATATCATTAAATTCATTTTTTAATTTTTCTATTTCATTTATAAATATAAAGAAAATGTCATCAATTGCTGTTTTTATTTTTAGAAGAGATTTGAGATTATTCGATAATACTACATTAAATAAAATTAAAGATACCTATAAGGGAATTAAAATTTTACCCATTTTTATTTTTAAAAAAGATCAAATTGATAAAAATAAAAATAGCTATTATTCTTCTAATTCTGTTCAATTTCTTTTTGAGTGTCTTGATGAATTATCTGAATTAAATTTTTATTATTCTGACAATGATTTAACTATTTTAAATTCATTAAAATCTAAATATAAATCTTCTTTAAAAGTTATTGGTTTTAATAAAGATTATACACCATATGCACGTAAAAGAGATGAAGAAATTGAAAAATGGTGTAATTCTAATAATATAACTCTTATTGCTGAAGAAGATTATACACTTCATAAAATTGGTCAAATTACAAAAGATGATAATAAATTTTATCTTAAATTTACTCCTTTTTATAACAAAGCAATTATCAAAAAACCTCCTGCTATTAATAATAATAATAATAACAATAATTTAATTTTAATTAAAGATAATAATGGAAAATCATTGAAAGATTTTGATTTTTTAAGACCTAAATCAAATCCAAATATTAAAGTCAATGGTGGTAGATCAAAGGCACTTGAAATTCTTAAAAAACTTAAAGCAAATTATTTTAAAAATTATGATGAAGAAAGAGAATTTCCATTTTTAGACAAAACAACTAAACTAAGTGCTTATATTAAATTTGGATGTGTTAGTATCAGAGAAATTTATTATTGTTTACCTGTTAATCATGGTATAGTTCGTGAATTATTATGGCATGATTTTTATGCAAACATTACCTATTTTTATCCATATATATTTGGTAATGCTTATAATAAAAAATATTCAAATATTATATGGAATAATAATGAAACTAATTTTAATAAATGGAAAGAAGGAAAAACTGGATATCCATTGGTTGATGCATCAATGAGACAATTAAATGAAACTGGATGGATGCATAATAGATGTAGAATGATTGTTGCTTCTTTTTTGACTAAAAATTTATTCATAGATTGGAGAAAAGGTGAACATTATTTTGCAACTAAATTGGTTGATTATGATCCTTCATCTAATAATGGAGGTTGGCAATGGTGTGCATCTACTGGAACTGATTCGCAACCATATTTCAGAATTTTTTCGCCAATGGCACAATTGCAAAAATTTGATAAAGATTGTTTATTTGTGAAAAAATGGATTCCTGAATTAAGAGATGTTGACAATAAAATAATTCTTAATTGGGATAAAAATAAATTTGATAATAAAAATTTGAAATATCCAAAACCAATAGTTGACTTTTCAAGTTCTTCTAAGATCTTTTTGCACGCATTTCAGCAGTTAAATCGTTAACTTTTGTAACAACATTCTTATATTTAGATGAAATATTTGCTAAATCATAATCTGCCATTATTCTCTTGAAATAAAGATCATTATATGTTATTAATCTTAATTTTGATGCTAACCAATAGAATAAATTAAATACATATAATATATAATAAGCAACATTATAAATAATTAAATTCATAAGTGTAATGAATGTTTCTCCATAAATTTGATAGAATATATAGCAAATATAAAGAGATAATAACATAAATATAATTTTTATGCAAATATTTAATAAATTTTTAAAATCAGGTAAATCTTGATTCTCTTCTAGTGGTGTATCATAAATCTTATTTACATTCGATTTTTCTATATTTGGTTTTTTTGGATCTTTTCTGTCACCACATTTACCACTTCTTCCACTTCCAGAAGAACCATCAGTTGATTCTGTAACAAATTTATTATATTCACTTTTACAATAAATAGCACATTCTTTATTATTTTTGCAATTTTCATAATTATTACAAACTTCAAAACATGTTTTACATCTATTAATAAAATCTTTTTTATCAGGATTAGGTATTTGTCCTATTATACAATCTCTTTTTTTTTCTACATTTTCCTGTGTATAAAAAAATACTTTTAGTCTTTCAATTCTATTATAAAAATTTTCTTCAATTTTTATGAAAAATTTGTCTTTATCTGCTTGATTAGTCATTTTATTTCTAAATTTAAAATCTGCTTTAATATAATTCATTAAATCTTCATTAAAAAATGTTGGATTATCTATATAAGGTATTTCTATTCTATATTCGTTTTCCAATGGAATTTTAAAAAATTCTTTATCATATATACTGTAAACTGATTTTGACAAAAATTTTGCTATAAAATGGTTTTTTTTTTCAGATTCTAAATCATTAGGATTTGTATAATTTATAATTTTATCTATATTATTGAATGCCCTTTTTGTTTGTATTATTAAATTTTTACTAAAATTAGTTTCATCATTATAACATAAATTTATGGATTTATATAATATATTTGCCAATCTTTGATAATATTTATCAAGTTTATCATTGTTAAATTCACTTGAATATTTATTTCTTAAATCTAATAAAACTCTTTCATCATTTTTAAAATTCTCATTGTGTATATTCCATATTTGTCTTATTCTATTAAATTCATTATTATCATATTTATTAATCAAAAAATTAAATTTTTCTTTTAATATATTATAAATGTTAAAAGGATGATTTATTATTTTTGTATATGAAATATTATCATTATTATTGTCTTCATAATAATTATTAATATCTTTTATTTCTTCTGTTATAAATTTATAAAAACCTTTTGCTAAAAGAAATGTATGAACTAAATTAACATCTGTCATCATTTTTGATGTAGACATTCCTCTTAAAGTAAATAATTCTTCTTCTTCTTCATGAAATAATGGATTTTTATAAGTGATTATTTCTTTATTATATTGAATATCGGAAATATCTATTGTTTCCTTTATTAACACATTTGTTAATAATGATTTTAACATTTGTAAATTATAATTGACATATAATTCATATGTTATATCAAATCCTTTTGTATAATCACCATAAATATGATAATCTGTTGTTGGATTATAAGCAACCAATAAATTAATATTATGTTTTAAATCTTCTGAATTATAATTACTAATTTTATCAAGAATAGTTAAACAATAAAGATCTTTAATAGTACCATAAAAAATATAATTATTATTTGTCCATTCATTTCTTATAAAACTATTTCCTATTAAATTTATTAAAGATACTGGTGAAAAATCTATTTTATTTGCATATGAACCATCAAATGCTTCTGATTTAGGTATACATATCTTAGTGCCATCTGATCTAATATAAGGTAACATACCTCTTCCACATGGTTTATAACACTTTTTAACGTCTTTTTTTGAATAATTACCACTATCTTTTTCATATTGATTTCCCAAATGATAATTAGGCACTACAATCCAATCACACCAACTATTTTCACAATATGCTTTTTGTTTTTGTGATTTATATATAGGATAATCTGGATTATTTTCATCTGGTTCAAAATAAATATAAGTTTTATCTTTTTCTTTGTTTAATACAAATTTATCTGGTAAATTTAAATTAGGTATTAATGTACATCCCTTTGTTCCTTTATCATATGTATATAAAGGATGATTGTGAACAAGAGAACAATTAACAATCCATTCATTTTTATTGCTTATTTGATTACATAAATCTTTTTTATCTCGTTTCTGTTCATAAATAAAATTATTGTCATCATTGCCTCTGAAACCACTATTAATATCTGGATTATTTTCAATAAATTTATCATTGAAAATTTTATTGGGATCTTTATTATAAATATCATCATGAAAAATAGTTTTTAAATTTGTTAATGCTTTCATTGTACATAATTCAACAGGTTGTATAAATAACCTTTCATTTTTATTAAGAGATGTACATTTACTCATTATCTATCTATTAGATATTTGGATAAGAAAATTTACCATTTGTATATCCAAACATTAAACGATCTTTGTTTCTTTCAATATCTTTTTCTGTTATTTTTATTGTTTCACTTGGTGGTATTGATTTAACATTAAAATTATTAAATAAAGTTGTATCTGTTTCAATTATTGGTAAACTTTTATCATTAAATATATATACATATTTTATTCTTTCATCATTTGTTATTCTTTCTTCAACTTTAAATGTATATTTAAATTTACCATCTGAACTATTTTTTTTTAAAATTTCTTTTTGAATTGATACTGGTAATTTATAAAAATCTATTCCTGATCCTTTATATAAATCTATATCTATTTCCATTATTTTATCATTTGGTTTATATAAATTAAAAATATGATCTTTTGATTCACTAATTTTAATATTTGTTATACCATTATATCTTCCCTCTGTTATAGATTCTCTTGGTTGATTATCTATTGAATTTCCAACAACATCATTTCCAATGATTTTATTGAAATTATTTCTAAATGATGTGAATTGAATTTTATATTTATCTGGAATCATTGCATTAAATGAATCACTGAAATTTGTCAAAAAAGATTTTGGTTTCATATTTACAAAAACATCCATTTTAGTGCTACTAGTTGCACCTGCTAATGTAGGACTGCCTTTTGTTCCAAAAAATCCAATAACTGCACCAATAAATAATCCAATAAAAATTAATAATAATATAAATTTAACTATTGCACCCTTTTGATTAATTATTTTTGGTATAAAATCACCTGTATTTTTAAATCCACTACCAATTAATGATACAGTTGCTTGCAATTTATTTCCAATTTCTCTTCCAATCTTGAATATATATTTAAAAACTTCTTTTAAAGTTGATCCTATTGCACCCAAAAATAATGCAAATTTTCTGAAAAAATCATCACTATGTAATTTATTATATTTAAATCGTCTGTCTTGTATCTTTTCGATTTTATCACCTTCATTTTCATATTGTTCATTTACTATTTTATAATTATCTTCTGCTAAATCTTTTCTTAGTTTATATTCCTCTTTTAAATTAGTTCCTTGATATTTTTCAACTCTTTGTGCTATATTATCGCTAATAAATGGTCCTTCTGATTCAACACCTATAATTTTTTCCAATGTTGTTCTTCCTCCTTTTGTTTTTATTCTTTTGGTTTTTTTTATCATATTTTTTCTATTTATAATAAATAAATGAAATTTAATTATATCTTCATTATTATTACAATAATAATTTTTATCTATATTTGTTGTTATTTTATATTTCCTCCATCCGTTCAAATTCTTCAAACTACCATTAGTGATTTTAATTTTCCATTATTATATACACGTCAACCAATCGTTATTTATGATTGTGTCAAAGAAAAAGAAGAGTTAATAGATACATGGTTTAAATATAATTCTATTTATAAAATAAATAATCATGAAAGTAATGAAAATAATGAAAATCAAGAATGGATTTATAATAGATATAAATATTTATTTATAAGTGCAAATATTGATACTGAAGTTATTATATATAAAGCAAGTATTTATTCTGCACCACCAAAAGAAACAGATAGTATTATTGCTATAAAATTACAAAAAGATCAATCATTAATATTACCTTATAGATGGAAATATTTTGTTGAAAAAAATACAGATATAGATGTTTGGGGTATTAATGATATAATTACTTCTTTCGTTTCACTTGTTTTTTAATTTCTCCTTTTGAATCATTTTCATAATCTTCTAAAATTTCATTTTTGTGTTTATTCCATTCATCTAGTAATGTTAATAATTCATTCTCCCATATTGTCATAATAGATGTTTGTTTTAAATTTTCGATTTCAGTTTTTAAATTACTTACATCTAATTCTAATTCTTCCTTCTTTTCAGTTGTTAATTGTGAAATTGGCATTCTTAATAGATATGTATAACTATCTTCAAATTTATAATATTCTTTTGCTTCCAATTGTTCTTCTACTTCTTTGAGTTTTTTATTCATAATTGTAATTGTTCCTTCAATTACTTCGATAATAAATCTAATTTTTGCTGATAATACTAAATATTCATTTTCCATTACCATTAATTGGTTTTCCTTACGCGCTTGATATTTTTCAATACGAACATATGACCATTCTTTAATAATTTCAGCAACATTTGCATATTTCTTAATATTACATTTCGATGTAAATAAATGCAAATTATTCATACCCAACAATTTACTCGATGTTAAATTAAATTCCTGTACAACTTTATCATTTAATACTTCCTTAGCATTATCACACAATTTTAATATAAATTTAACATTCTTTGCTGTATAATGACTTTCAAATGATTTAATATTTGGATTATTCTTTAATATTAAATCTTCCAAGAATTCTTTATAATTTTCCGTCCATGTTCCAACAGGAAGTTCAGTGATTTCAATAGATGAATTATCTATCCATCTATAAACACCCTTTGAATTATAAATTCCTTTATCATTTTTGAATATTTCTCCTTTGAATCCAAGATAATAAGGTTCAATTTCATTTATTTCTTTGTCTCTAATCAAATTAATTGATTCTTGAATATTTTCAATTGATAATACATCTCCGATAGTTGTTTTAATTTCTGTTATTAATCCTAAATAGATTTTAATGATTTCCTCTGGATTAAATTGAGGAACATTTGTTGAATAACCTGTTCCAATACCAATTGCACCATTCACTAGAATAGTTGGAATAATAGGAACATAATATTCAGGTTCAATACTTAAACCATCATCATTTAAATAGTTCAGAATTTGATTATCTTCCTCCTTAAACAGAAGTCTTGTAAGTTTTGATAAAACTGTATAAATATATCTAGGAGATGAAGCATCTTCACCACCTTGAATACGTGTTCCAAATTGACCATTTGGAGATAATAAATTTATATTATTAGTTCCAACAAATATTTGTGCCATACCAATAATTGCTTCCTGAAGTGAATTTTCACCATGATGATATGCTGTTACTTCACTTACATTTCCCGCAAGTTGTGCAACTTTAATTTCATTTGTAAATAACTTTCTTTTAAAACATGCATATAAGATCTTTCTAGTGCTTTCTTTTAATCCATCCATAATATTTGGAATGGAACGCTCAAGATTTCTATTACTGAAATGAATTAAATCTTTATTAATAAATGTTTCATAATTTACGGTTTCCTCTGTATAATCAAGAACATCATCTTTATCATATTTTGATAACCATTCTTTTCTATCATCCGCTCTCTTTTTATTGAAAGCAAGATTAATAAATTCGTCAGATTCTTCTGTATGTTTATAAGTAATTTTCTTCATATTTTTAAAATAGTCCTTTGCTTCCTCATCTGTTGAAGTACCAAGTCCTTTATAATATTTAATTTTCCATTGATTTTTATTGCTAATTTCCAAATTCCAATTTTCATAATCACTCATATTATAGAATGATAGAACCTCTTTTGTTTGATTATTAGTTGCTTTAATAATTGGTGTTAATAATGATGTCATAAAACCATCAAATTTATATAATGAACTCCAAAGAGTCTCAAATACATTGAATAATAGACCTTTAATATGACTTCCGTCATGATCCTGATCAGTCATAATCATAATTTTACCATAACGAAGTGAATTTATACCTGATGAATAATCCTTATTCTGTTCAAGTCCAAGAATCTTCTTTAGATTAGTTATTTCAGCATTTTCACTGATCTTTTGATAAGATACATCTTTTACATTCATAATTTTTCCACGTAATGGAAAAACTCCATAATAATCTCTGCCAATTACACTGAGACCTGCAATAGCAGTTGATTTCGCTGAATCTCCCTCAGTTAATATGAGGGTACATTTACTACTATCTTTAGTTCCTGCTAAATTTGCATCATCCAATTTCGATACTATAATTTTATTTACTTTCTTACCATCAGTTTTAGTTAACTTCTTTTGTTCAACTACTTCAGTGGCACTTAGCGCATTTTCAATAATACCTGATTTAAATAATTTTTCATAAAATTTATCAGATAATTCACATTTTGAACCAAATTTAGTAATTTGAGTCATTAATGTTTCCTTTGATTGACTATCAAATGAAGGATTTTCAATCACTGATTTAATAAATACGAATAAATTGTCTTTGATATGTTGAGGTTTCACTGTTTTCTTTTTCTTTGCCAATGTCATCTCAACTAATTTCTTAGTAATCGCATTAGTAATATATTCAACATGTTTACCTCCTCGAATTGTATTAATTCCATTTACAAATGACATTTGTTCATGTGTTCCAGTACTAACTGCAACAACAACTTCCCATCTATCATTAGGACTTTCATAAAAACGAGGTTGAATAGTTTTTGTATCCAAGAATAAATCTGCATATTTTTCAAAATCTTTAATATTAATTTTAATATCATTCAAATAAACAGTTACATTTGATTCAGTGCATGCTGAAACATCATAAACTCTTCTCTTGAATAAATCATAAATATCATCTGTAAGTTCTTTCAAACCAAATTTTTCATAATCTGGCAAAAATGATATTTTTGTATATGGTTTTTTCTGACAACTCTTAATTTCAGGTGTTCCCTTAATTGTCAAATTTTCAGAAAAGGTTTGCTTATAAATCTTCTTTCTCATATGATCAACAGTTTCTATTGTAAATTCCTTTGAAAAGATGTTTGCAAGTTTAATACCTAAACCATTAACACCTCCAACTGTTTTAATCTCGTCATCATTATAATTCGATGATGTCAATAGTTCCCCAAAAATTAATTCAGGAATCCATACATCATATTCTGAATGTTTAACAATTTCAATACCATTACCGTCATTGAAAATTTCAATAACACCAGTTGCTTTATTAATAAGCACTCTGATTGATTTTACAATAATAGTATCTGTTTTTCCTTCAGCAAAATCTTTTCTAGTTCTAACAGAATGATCAATTGCATTTACAACTGCCTCATCAAAGATTTTAAACAAACCTGGAATATATGTAATTTGACGTTTAACAATCTTATCTGAATTATCAACTACATATGTTTCAATTGTATTTGGTTCAATTGTACCAATATACATAGCAGGTCTACTATAAATATGACTACGCAATTCATGTTTTTTATATTTATTATCAACTGTGTTATCTGTCATTATTTATTTTATTGTATTTAGTTTTAAATAAAATAAATAATCAATTTTTATTTAAAAAAAAAATAAAAAATGATTTAATTATATTAATTATAAATATTATCATATAATTATGTTTATTGATTTCAATAAATATCCTTTTACAATTCTAGATATTAAGTTTGATGAGGAAGATATATTTGATGACTATTATCAAAAATTTACTTTAATTACTGATGGTAATAAGGATTTCGTTTTTCATGCTATCGGCGATTGTTGTTCTTCAAGTGTTTTTAGAACCTGGAAAAATAATGATTTTGACAAGTTAAAAGGTAAAGTTATTCAAAATATTACTTCTCTTACTTTTCCTGATGATTTTGAATTTGATTTTAAGGATGATGATATTTATCTTTCACCTCATCTTTATGAAATTGATTTTAAAAATAATGATGAAAAATTTATATTTATGATGGTTAATTATTCAAATGGTTATTATGATGGTTGGATTGAAACTGAACTTATAGATAAATAAACTGTTTTTCCTAAAAAAATAATTATTATTTTTGTTTATAATTTTTATATTAAATTATTTCATGTTAAATATAATTGACTTTGCTAAATATCCTTTTCCTATTGCAAGTATCAAATTTGATGAACAAACTTATGATAGTTATCCTTGCAATTTTACATTATTTTTATTTGCGATTATAATTAATGCATAATAGGTGTTATTAAACAATGGTTATGTTATGATTTTTTTAAACTTATTGGAAAAATAATTATTAGTATTGTAGAGGTTGAAATACCTGATGAACTTTACCCAGTAGAAATAGATGAGGATGATGATTTAAACGTTTTATTACATATTCATTAATTAAAATTACATTTGACGATAATGATTATTTTAAATTTTTACATGTGAGTTATAGTATATGCGGTTGTTGCGATAGTCATTTAGAATTAAATATTTGCTTATAAAAAAGTTTAAATATTTTTTGATTTTTAATTGTTAAATTTAATTGGCAAAAAATATTTTTAAAAATATTTTTATTAAAAAAAAACACACACACACCTGCTCATTTTGCTCATTTTGCTCATTTTTATTTAAAAAAATATGATGTTAATATTATAATATAATAAATAAAAATGTCAGGAGAAAACTATAAATGTACATATTGTGAATATTTTAGCAATAAAAAATATAATTTATACCGTCATATGGTAGCAAAACATATAAATAATAATGTTGGGATTTCTTCCAATATAAGTAAAAATCCCAACATTCAAAATAAAAATTCCAATATTGAAGATAAAATACCAAACATTAAAGATAAAAATACAAACATTAAAGATAGAAATACAAACAATGATAATAATATTTGTAATAAATGTGGTAAAACATTATCATCTAAAAGTTATTTAAATAAACATTTGATTATTTGTAAAGGTGTTTCAAATCCATTGGAATGTCATATATGTCATAAAATATTTTCACATTATAATTCAAAATCATTTCATTTAAAAAAATGTAAAGAAAAACAATTAGCATTGGTTATTGTTCCACAAGAAGAAAAAACACAATTAGAATTAACATCAATTTCTTCAAATAATAATATTGTTGTAAATGAAAATCAGTTACAAATTCAACAACATCCTCAACAAATTACAAATAATAATATTATCAGCGGTGATATGATAAATAATAATATAAATAATATTACTTATAATATAAATTTGGTTTCATACAATAAAGAAGATGAAAAAATACAATTTGATAATAGTCATTTAAAATTAAATGAATTGGAACATAAAATTAGAACAAGAGATCCTGATTCAAGTTTTAAATTATTTTGTGATAAATTATTTGAAAATAAAAATAATCAAATGATAATTAAAAGTAATCTTAGAAATAAATATTCAAATATTCATTTAGGTATGAATATTTGGGAAAAAATATTGGATAATTATATTTATCCAATAATAATGTCACATATAGCAGAACAAATGATTGTTTTTTTTAATACTAATAATAAAAAAACAAAACAATTAGATGATTATTTGCAAATAATGGCATCACAAGGATATTCAAATTGCAATACAAGTAGTTATAAAAATAAATATAAAAAAAATATTGAACAATTAAAACTTTTATTTAATACATTTAATTAAAAAATGATTTTTATTTTATTTAAATTTTTTAAGAATGACATCAATAATATATAAATGCTCTTCTTGTGATTATGAAAGTAACAAAAAAAATAATGTACATCGGCATTATTGCAATCATCATATTAATATTGATAGCAAAATATCAAAAATAACCATTAATAATGATAGTAGTAATAATGATAGTAGTAATAATGATACTAATGATACTAATAATAATAAAATTAAAGATATTAGTACACATTATATATATTTACTTAAAGAAAGAGAATTTGAAAAAACAAATGAAAATATTTTTAAATTAGGAAAAACCAAACAATTAAATTTGAAAAGAATTACTAATTATCCTAATGGAACTATTTTATTATATCAAGAAAATTGTATAGATTGTGATGATATGGAAAAAAGAATAATAAATATCTTTAAAAGTAAATTTAAAAATAGATCTGATATTGGTTATGAATATTTTGAAGGTGATCCAGTTGAAATGAAAAAAATTATAAATGAGGAAATACTTCATGAATATAACCGAAATAAAATTATTGATGAACCAAAATGTAAAAAATGTGGTAAAAGTTTTTCTTCAAACAAATGTCTAAAAAATCATTTAGATATATGTAAAGGTGTTTCAAACCCTTTGGAATGTCATATTTGTCATAAAGTGTTTTCACATAGATCATCAAAATCGTTTCATTTGAAATCATGTAAAAATAAAAAATGATTAATAATCTTCATAATCTAAATTATTAGCAATTTTAATTGATATGTTGAAAGAGTGTTCTGATTCATTTTCATTTTGCAATAATGATTTTGATTGTTATCAATTAAGATGTAGATTTAATAAAAAAATCATTATTTCGCCAAATGGACGTAGAAAATTTTACTTTTACAGGAAAAATTCATATTTGCCAGTACCGGTAATGATAATTGGAATATTTATGTTTATGATGTTTATTTATCTTACTAAATAGAAAGTCTTTTTTGGATTTGTTTACATAATTTATATTTATATTTATCACTATAGACCTCTATAAACCCTCTTTTTGTATAAAAATTATATAAACATTCTGTATCTACATTATCACCATATTTGCGAACATATAAAATCATTTGATTATTTTTATTATTTTTAAATTTATTTTCAATGAATTCTAAAAGTTTTGTTGCAATCCCTTTATTTCTTTTTTGAGCACATACACATAATTGATTTATTAGAATAATATCATTATCATCATTATTATATATATTTAATCCTGTAAATCCAATTATATCATCATTATCAATGACATAAACAATACTTTCATAAGTATATAATCTAGATTCCGGAAATGACAATAAAATAAAATTTTTCAATTTTAATTCTAATTCTTCATTTATATCTGAAAAATTAACAAAATTAATCATATATATATATATATATATATATAACTTTTAAAAAACAATTATTTTTTAATATAAAAAGCGTCACCCCAATTACAACCATTTACCCATTCTGTTTCAACTCTTTTAAATCCATAATTTGCCAAAAAATCATCTAATTCATTTATAAGATTACAATTTTCATAAACATAAGCAGAATTAACTTCTGAATAAATATAATCAATATTAACTAAATAATCCTTCATACCTTTTAATGCATTTAATTCAGTTCCTTGAATATCAAGATTAATAAAATTAAATTTAATGTCATATTTTGAAATAATATCACTTAACAATTGAGTTTTAACAGTAAAAAATGAAGAATAATTAATATGTGGATATAATATTTGATGCAATCCAAAATTAAGCATAGAAGAAGATTGTCCATTATTTGCAATTTTAAATTCAGTATCAATAATTTCATCATATACAACTGCATTTTCAATCAATAAATTATTATATTTATTTTTACACATATCAACTTTTTCTTCAATTGCTTCAATCCATAAAATTTTATCTCTAGAAATAACTTCTTCATAATCATTTAATTCTTCACAATGATGTGCGCCTACATGTAAAATCCCACTTATTTTGAGTTGATATTTATCATAAATATTTTTAAAAGGAATTAACATATTTAATTATTACTTATATATATAAAAAATGATTATATAAGTTTTAAATACATTTATAAGAAATGAAATTGTTAATTATTATAGGATTACCTGGAAGTGGTAAAACAACTTATTTTAATGAAAATTTAAAAGATAAATATGAATTTTATGACGATTTTATTTCAAATATAATAGATGGAAAATTAATATGTGAAATTAAGAAAAAAGAAAAAGATATTTGTATTGCTGATCCAAGATTATGTAATTATCAAACATTTTTAAAAACTATAGCAATATTTAATCAATTTATCGATAAATCTGATATTAGTTTGATTTTATTTGAAAATAATAAAGATAAATGTATAATTAATGCAGAGAAAAGAGGAACACATTTAGTTAGAAAAACAATAGAATTTAATTCAATGATATATAATCTTTCTAATTATAATGATTATAATCATAAAATTGTTAAGATTTAATTTTTTTTATATATGCAATAATTTCATTGGCAATTTCTTCAATTTCTTTATTTTCAATATCTATACAAATTATATTTCTGCCTTCTTTTATTGCTTTTTTATAAGTTTCTTCATGTAAATTATGAATATCATTTAAATAATCAATATTTATATTCATTTCATTTTCTCTTCCTCTTTCAATAATTCTGTCCAAACATTTTTGTGGACAGGAACGAATATAAATATAATAATTAGATTTCCAAATAATATCTGTTTTATCATATAATTCATTCATTATATTGCCTTCTTGTGAATTAATAAGACCATTGTCAATCATTGTTTTATTAAAAGTATTTCTGATAAAATAAGGACTACGTTCCATTACAATTGTAGAAAAATTATCTTTTTCTTGAATCCAAGATCTATCTAACCAAACTCTAATTTGAAAATTAAAAAATTTTTGTTTATTTAAATAAATATCATCTAAAAATGGTTTCCATTTATCAATAGGTTCCAAATCTACAAAAATATTATGATTTGCATGAATATAATTTAAAATAGTTGTTTTACCAGCGCCAATATTACCATCAATAGTAATAATAGTCATCAATTAATTAATTAATTATAAATTTATCTTTATTTCAAATTATTTCAAATTTATTTAAAAACGTTGAATATTTTACTGGATGCTATGGTTTTTTTGATAGTTGTTGCGGAAACTGATGATTTTGATTCTTGAAGTTTCTTTAATAAACATCCTAAATAACTTTCAATGATCATACAAAGTTTTTTAGTAATAGCAGGAGATGCTTTTAGATCATGTTTTGATAAAATTTCAGTAATAGCATCCATCACGGGATTATTTACAGCAACTTTGCCACCTCCAATTTGTGGTCTCATGATAGTACTATTAAAATCAATTGTTAAAACATCAGGTGTTATATTAGTAGTTGCATATCTGCCACTATCAATACCATAAAACTCAGAAGGAAGAACAATTGAACCACCGCCGCCTTTGGTTTTTTTGGTTGATTTAGACGCATTTTCACTACATGCTTCAACTATATATTTATTTAATAATGCAATAATTTTAGGATTAATCATTTTACAATTATTAATGAGAGCAATTATAGATGCAATTGAAACTATATTAAAAATTATATTTTCAACATATTCACATAAACATTTATGAGCACTAACATCCTTAATAGGAATATTGAATTTTTTACATAAGTGATCTACATATATATTAATATTTTTCATATCTTTTCTATAAATTAAGAAAGAAAAGAAAAGAAATAATGGATGCAAATGATTATAATAAATATATTTTAAATGGATTAGTAAATATTGTTGATAAAAATGAATCAACATATAAAATAGACATATCAAAACCAGAAATATATAATGAAGGAGTTTTAAATACAGTAAGTAGATTATATTCTGCTAATTGTGTATCAGAAACTTTTTTTTCAAAAAATAATTTAGATATAGTTCAAGAGGGTATAATAAACAGTGTTTATAATAAAAGTGAAGGTAAATATAAAATAGGAAGACAATCAGACCAAGAATTAACTATTATAATGCGGTCAATTTATTTTCAATATGGAAAAAATAATAATTTTAATGTAATTGAACAAGTTCGAGAATTAAATAGAATTGTAATTAATTGGTGTGTAGATGAAATAATAACAAATATTAATCAATATATGAACTATAAAACAAATATTAGTACATTACCCATGCCAATGGAAAGAGCACAATTACCATCTCAAAAAGGAACTAAAACACTTGAAATAAAATCATTTATATAATATAGAAAGTAAAAAATTAAATGGGTGATAATGATAATGGTATTTTTGCATCAATTAAGGCATTATTTACTTCTTCATCATCTTCATGTAGTAAAGAAGAAGATAAAATAAAATTCTCTGATTATGATATTACAGTTTATAATAAAAAGAGAGAGAAAATTTTTTGGGGAACAATAGCAATATGTGTATTATATGGTTTAATCGCGTTTGCATTATTCGTAGCATGTTACACATCACAATCAATTAAAACAATTTTATTATCAAGATTTTTACCATTCACAGCAGTATTTATAATAGGTACAATACTAATTGTATTTTATTTGTCATATCAAGTTCAATCATTTAAACCGATTAAAATAGATAAAACAAGTAATTATAATCCTTTAAGTTGTCCAGATTATTGGAGATTAGAAAAAATAAATTTTGAGGATAAAAGTTATATATTTGACAGTAATATAAACCCTATGTTATTCAAATATAGATGTGTAATGGATAATAAAATATTTGATAAAGGAAATATTGCTAAAGGTGATCCTAAATTTAGAATAGGAAACAGTGGTGCACTTACAGGAGATATTTTATTTAATAAACCATCAACAGTTAATTATAACACCAGTGAATATAATTTATATGTTCCACCAACAACATTATTAAATAATTTACAAACACCATTTAATAAATATGTACAAAAACAAAAATATAGTCCACATGAATTAATAAATCATAGTTTAATTATGAATAATTATAGTTTATTAAAAAGTGACTTAAAAATGGATCAAACAGGTAAAAATATACACGAAAAAATTTATAAATATAACATTGGTCCAACTAATGAAATTGATGCAAAAAATGCAAAAATCCCAGATTTAAAATTTAAAACAAGTGATACAGAAGTAAATGAAATCAATGCAAATACTAATGGAAATCGTTTTCTATATTGGAAAGCAACAATTGATGGGGACAATAAAATTATTGATCATAGATTTACAGCAGGTGCAACAGAAGCTGATGCTAAAGTGGTAAATACTGCTATTAATTTAAATGGTAGAACACCTATTATATGTGATAAAATGTATCCTCTTTATTTATCAACTGCTGATAATATGTTGAATAAATTAAATCCTGATGTAGATGCAAATTTAAATAGATGTGCTTATGCTAAAGCATGCAATATTGCATGGTCAGATTTAAATTGTGAAAAATATGAAACTGATTAAAATTAGATTTAAAGACAGTATAATAAAAGTTATTTAAACGGATGTTAAAATTATATAAGGGTGATTTGCTTTTGTTTACAAACAAGGGTTTTAAACATGTAAGTGAAATTACAAATAATGATTTAATATTAACTTTAAATCAAAATGGAACATTTGTATTTGATGAAATTGATGAAATAGTAAAAATTTATAAAAAAAAATACAAATTAAATAAAATAGATGGATATTTTTTAAATGACAATATAGAACTATTAAGTTTAAAAAATATACCTTTAAATACTGAATTAAATGAAATAAGTAAATATCTAGATGATTATTATAAAAATTGTGCGAGTTATACAAAAATAGGCGAGTTATCTACATTTGATTATTATGGTTTTCCTGTTGCATCAAATGAAACATTAAAATCTGATATTGATGATTTAAGTTTAAGTAAAGAAATGCGTTTTATGGGATTATTAATGACTGATTTGAATGATTTGGATGTTAATAAACATAAAGAAACAATTGAATTTGTGACAAATTATTTAACAGAAAATAACATAGAATTCAGTATTTTGGAAAATGAAAATAAAAATTTAATGAATTTTAAAATAGATATTTCAAAATTAAATATAATGACATTAAATCTTTTATTTTCATTAAACAAAAAGAATTTAACTGATTTTTATCATGGATTAGTTGAAGTAAATCGTGATATTATTATTCCTCAAACAGATAAATCATCATTTTTGATTATTAAATATACATGTCTTTTGTTGGGCATGTCAATTTCAGCAATATTTAAAGAAAATAAAATTATAATTAAAATTCCAAAAAAAATAACTAATATGTATTATAATTATTTTAATTATAATAAAATTGTTTGGACTAAAATAAGATCAATAAAAAAAGTTCCTAATTATAATGGAAATCTTTATTTCATAAAAACTAAATCTGGTAATCCATATTTATCAGATATTGGCATTATTTCATAATTGCTTTAAGTGATGCATGCGACTTATAATTAATTAATTCAAAATCTTCAAATTTTAATTCTTCAATCCATTTTATTTTTTCATCAATTGATAAATATTTACTATTATCAATTTCTTTTTTAATAATTACTTGTGGAGGTTCATAAATTTCATTTAATAATTGTGTATTTACTTGTTCAATATGTTCATCATAAATATGAATATCACAAATACTAATACATACTTCTTTAACTTTCATATTCATTACTTTTGCAATTATCATAGTTAATAAGGTTGTTGATGCAATATTAAAAGGAACTCCCAAAAATAAATCTGCAGATCTCATATACATCATACAACTTAAATTATTATCATCTGATTTGTAAAAATTATATATCAAATGACAAGGTGGTAATGCTTGTTCTTTTAATTGAACAGGATTCCAAGCAGAAATTAGTGCCCTTCTACTATTTTTTAATTCAAGTTCTTCGAGAACATATTTTAATTGATCAACCTTGCCATTAAAAGATCTCCATTGATAACCATAAATTGGACCCAAATATCCTTCAGGATAATTATAAAGACCAATTGAATCTAAATATTCACGTGTTGAATTACCTTTCCAAATATTAATCCCTTTTTCTTCAAGTTCTTTTGAATTAACAGAACCTCTTAAAAACCATAATAATTCCTCTACAATTCCTCTAAAAAATACTTTTTTAGTTGTTAATAATGGAAATGTTAATCCATTGTTGATATTAAATCTTAATAAAGAACCAAAATAGGAATAAGTAAAACCATTTCTAGTTTCTTTTTTAATTCCATATTTAAGAATAAAACTCAATAAATTTAAATATTCTTTTTCATTATTTTTATTGTCATTATCATTTTCATTAATATTAATTATATTCATGATTATTTTAAAGTTAAATAATACTATTCATTAAAATCTTAAGTATTAATAATTTCAATAGGTTGATATTTATTGAATTTATCATTAAATAAACATTTATATTTAATGGTATATGTCAAATTTTTATCTTTGAATTGGTTTCGCAATTTAATACTATCTTTAATTGTAGGAACTAATGCAACACCAATTTTATTTGATGTAAGCACATTAAAATTATCATATAAATAATATATGTCAGCATCATCTGTTTTTGCAACCCATAATTCTTTATAGTTATTATTTTTATTATTATCTCCACTATCATGAATATTACTATTATCAGAAATAGAATTAACTTGAATATTTGAGGTAATTATATAATTAGAAGAATTAGAAGAATCAGATGATTGAATTATTGATGGTGTTTGCGTTTTAAATTCAGTGATGTCTTTAATTTTCTTTTTTACATCAACAATGACATTTTCATCAAAATTCATTAATTTAGGTTTATGTTTAAGATAATAAGAATAGAAATATATACCTCTTGATGTATAATTTAATTTTTTTGAATATTCTAATAATTCATCTAATGATTTTTTAGATATATAATAATAACTTTTAACTTTGTATGAGCATATATCACATACATTATCAGGTGTATATTTATTTTCTAAAAGATTATAAATTAATTCTAATCTTTTAGGTAAAATTAAAGTATCTAGTTTTTTTCCTTCATATGCTATAATATCATTAATTATAAATATCCATTTTGCTTCCTTTGTTTTAACCATTTCACCTTCAATTAAAGTATTTTTAAATAAAGATGAAGCAAATAAACCTCTTCCCAATATAATTCTTGGTTTATCATAACCAGTGTGAATTTTCATATCAATAAAATAAATGATTTCAATATCATTATATTTAGTAAAATAAATATAATAACGGTTGCCATTGGTTCTCAAAGACATTAAATGTGGAACTTTTGATAAATGTTTAACATTTGTTTCATCCAATTTAAAATTATGTTTTTGAATAATTCTAATCCCATAAAGATTATAAATCTCATCTAATATTAAATCTTTAGTATTATTACATTTAATATTCCAAGCAACCCTGTCACCAAATGAAATAATTCCTGTTTGCATTAATTATTCTAATTAATATATAAATTTATATCATTTTTTTCTCAAATTAAAAAATGATATATAATTTAAGTTAAATTAATATTAAGAATGAGTTCATTTTATGCAGTTGCAGTTGGTAAAAAACCAGGTATTTATACAAATTGGAATGAGTGCAAAGTTAATATCGATGATGTTAAAGGTGCCATATATAAAAAATTTGAAACCATTGAAGAAGCATCTGAATTTATTGAAGATTATTCAAATTCATTATATGTATATACAGATGGTGCATGTACCAATAATGGAAGCAGTAATGCACGTGCAGGAATTGGCATTTTCTTTTCTAAAGACAGTGAATTTAACCAATCTATTGAATTAGTTGGTGATAAATTGACGAATAATGTTGCAGAATTAACAGCAATTATAAATGCGATTAAGATTATTCAAGGAAATACATGTTTTAATAAATACAAAAATAAAATAGTAGTAACTGATTCTGAATATGCAATTAAATGTGCAACTACTTATGGTAGTAAACTTGCTGAAAAAGATTGGAAACCGAAAAAAGATAAGATTATTCCAAACTTAGATTTAGTTAAAGTTTTATATGAATTGGTTGTCAAATATGAAATTAAATTTAAACATGTTTTAGCACATACTGGAAATAAAGATAGACATTCTATTGGTAATTATTATGCGGATTTATTAGCAAATAAATCAATTGATAATGATCAAAAACCTTCTGCTGAGAGTGAAGTTAAAAAAACACCCAAAATTTATTTAAATGTCAAATATGAAAATAAGGATGATGCAAAATCAAAAGGTGCTCGATGGGATCCTAATAAAAAACAATGGTATATATTTGAAGATAATAAAAATAAAAAAGAGTTGATGAGTAAATATAAATAAATAAGCATTAATCATCGCTTATGGCACTTATATCAGTTATATCACTGATGTTACTAATATCACTAATATCTGACATTTGACTCAGAGAATCTTCATCTTTTTTTTCATTGATATTGATTGATTTATATTTGTCATATATTTGAAGTCCAATTGAAATCATATCAATATTATATTTGTTTTGTATTTCATCGCCAATGCTAAGAATTAATATATATTTATAATATTCATCACCTTTAAATTTATATTTAATTATTTGATCATTAAAATAGTTTGGAACAATAGAATTTCCAATTAATAAAATAGTTAATATAAAATTATTTTGGATTGCTAAAAGATTATAATAGATATGTCTATAATAACTCATTATATTTTATAATTACTTATAAATAAAAAATGATTATATATTTTATATAATTTACGATATATAAAAACTTAAACGAAATAATGAATGATATTAGAATGTTCTTTAAAAATAATGCTAAAAATCAATATAAATTATCAATAGCATATAGAGAAGGTTACAATTTATATAAATATAAATTTGGAGGTTTTGAATTATTATTTAAGGAAGAAGAGGATGGAATAACATTGACATATAATAAACAAACTTATACTAATTTTAATGAAATTCAATTAATTTTATTTGATATATTTGATTATAAAAATATTGAATATATTGATGTATATTTACAATTTAAAATTGATAAATGTAAAACATCTGCAAGAATTGAAGATATTTATGATGATTATTATGATGATATTAACAAAGAACTAATATGTACTAGACATATTTATATTACTTCTGATTCTGATTTTTCAGAACAAAAAGAAAAAATAATTAAATTGAAATTAGTGGTAATTGATGAATCTGAATATAAATTATTTTATAATAATGAAACTATAATTGGTTTTGAGGAGATTCTAGCAAAGATAAATCTGCTTTTTTAAGTTCAACACTATGTTTTTTAAATATATTTGTGATATATTCATATGCATCATTTATTTGTTCAAATGAGACACCTCCTGTAATTAATACACTACCACTTTCAAATATTGCAACAGTAATTTTTTTACAATCATTTTTGCCATTTCCACTACCTTTACCGAAACAATTTTCGGAACAACTGCAAATTCCGTCTTGATGATCTTTAATTTTATTCCAGAAAAATTCTAATTTGACACCATGATATTTGCCTGGTTCAAAACTACATTTATTGTTATACTCATTACTTATCAAGATTTTATGTAAAATCTTACGTCTGATTATGAATTTTTCTGTGTGTTCTGGATTACAGAAACTTTTGAAATCTGTATTAATCATTCTAATATGAAAATTAGTGAATCCTATTTTTGATTCAAAATCCTCCGTTGCTGTTATTTTTGAGTCAATTTTATAAATTCTATTAATTTCATCAATTACTTGACTTACAATTACATTTACATCATCTTTATTTTTAACACCGGTAATTTGAATGTTGCCATTTTTAAAAATTTTTAAATTAGGATAATTATCTGCCTTATATAAAACAGTAACTTGATTATCAAATGATGTTTTTTTAGTTGTATTTTTAACATTTCTTTTTTTCTTTGGATAAATACCTCTCTTATTTTCACCTTCGGTTATTTTTGGATAATGAATCCAAATAAAATTTGATTTTTCATTAATCGTAAAATTATTATATAATATTATTAAATCAATATTTACTCCTAAATCAACATTGCATGTAATTGTACTAACTTTATATGGAGTAAAATAAACTTCCATTTCCTTAAATCTTTATAACGATATATAAAGAATTCAAATCTTTAAATCATTTTTTTATTTACGACTAATTTTATTAAGATAGGAAGTATTTAAGATTTCACTAGTACTATTTATTGCAATCATAGGTGGTATATTTAACATAAAAGTTTTATCATTATTTAGATGTGCATTTCTGAATTCTTCAATAGTTAAATTACCACCAAACATTTTTAATAAATATCTAGATGGCGCAGGTCGAATAATTTCTTTAATTCCAGATCTGTTTGCAATCATTTGAATCCAACTATTAATTTCCCAAACTTTATCACTTCCAGAATTAATTGAAAAATTGTAAGCATTTACACATTGAAACGAACAAAAAGAACCAATTATATAATATGTGTCATTTAAAGTATCATAATTGTAAGGTAAACCATAAACATTACCAACTATTGGATGACAACACCAATGACAATGTGAATTATTTTTATTATGAGATGGATTATATTGATTTTTATCAAAATAAAATTCATTGTCACATGAAATATCAGAAACATCATTAATAAAATAACAATTATTTTCATAAGGCGTTGGTTCTTCAACTATTTTATCTTCATTTTTATCATTATTTATAATGGAATTGATTTTTATTTGTGATATTGGTATTTGAATAATAACATCATTAGAATCATTTTCTTTTATCATAGAATCAATTATATTTTTTTTTGTAGTTTTTTTTATTGTTTGTTCAGTAACAACTTTTTTTCTGGGCATATTAAAATAATATTACGCGTTAATTTCTTATATAATTCATTATTTTTTCTTTTATTATTTTTTTTACATCTTCCATTTTTACTTTTTGATTAGTATTTGAAGTATTTGAAGTATTTGAAGTATTTGAAGTATTTGAAGTATTTGAAGTATTTGAAGTATTTGAAGTATTTGAAATGCAACTTACACATTTAGCACAACTTGATTTTAAAGATATTACTTCTGATTGCAATTGCATCATAGATTTAATAAAATAAAAAAATGTTATAATCATTATAACAAAAACAATAAATAAAGTTAGATCCATTATTTATTATTAATAAAAAAAATTATGATGAAAATAAATAAGCAACATTACCATTGATATATCTGAGAATATTAATGCCTCTAACATAATAATTTAATCTAAAACTATAACTATATGGCGATAATCTGCCAAACTTAATTAATTTATTATTTATAAATGAATTATCTTGATTATTTGTAAATACATCCAAAGTTGTTTCAATGCTACCACAATCAACACTACCAGAAGGTTGATATTTATCTGGAAATAGTGCATATGAATAACAATAAATTCCTTGTTTAGGAATATTAGCATGATGTTTATATGGTTGCATTAAATTAAAATAATTTGCATTATTTTCATCAACTCTTTCGATTGATTTATTATACATAATTCTTGCTTTACTCATAATAGGATTTTCAGCATTTTCTGGTATACTATTTGTATAATTTAAAGGTGTATTAAATTTATAATAATCATCTCTTTTAATAGTCCATAAAATTTCTTTAATATGTGTATTACACTTCATAAGAACAACAGAATTCAATAAATTATTTCCTGGAGTTAATGAATAATCTGAACTTATAAATATTTGATCCATAACAATATCTAATGGAGATGTTGTTTGTAATAAAGTTCTTTCACTATTATCCAAATAAACATAATTTGCTTCAATATAAGGGTTTATTTCTTTTGTTTTTGTAAAAGTTTCAAAACTAATTTTATCATTAGGATATAAATCATTATAAAAACTTGGACTTATATACATATTTAAATCACTTGAATAAACTTGATATAAATTTTCAATATCTTCAAGAACAAGTTCTATGAAAATATTATTAGTAACACCATCGACAGCAATAATATTTGTTAATAATAATCCTAAAGACGGATTTTTTGTTAAATTAAAACTCAATGGGATAATGATTTCTCTACCTTTAATTGATGGTGTATCATTATTTTTATCAGATGATGGATAAGTATTAAAAAATCTATTATTATTAATTGTAATAATAGGAACATCCATTTTAGGATCTGTATATGTACTCAAATTTCCACTAATTTTATCATAATTATCTTTTACATTTTCAGTTAATTCATTAGAAATAATTAACCATTCACCAGTTATTGTATCAATTATTATGTTATTAATCCATAAATCTGCACGTTTTATTAATAAAGTACCAAAATTTGGTATCCATCTAAATTTATATTTATCATTTGAATATATATCAGGTAATTCATATCTAAAATAAAAATCTGTTACCATATCAGCATTATTTTTATTAATAGGACATTTAAATTTATTACTGTCTTTATTTAAATAAGGTTTTGTATTAAAAGTTAATTTTATTGATTGCATTGCAAAATTTGTGTGTTTTTTATATGCAAATCTAAAATAACTTATATCTGGATTTTTTATGATATAACTACTTCTATTACTTTCATTTGTTTTTACTAACTGTGCTATAACTCCAGTTCCCATATTTATCAAATATTAATATTAATATTTATAATTATATTTATATTAACATTTAAAAAAAAATAAAAACAAAAAAAACTTATATTGATTTAACGGGCATAGCATTACCAGTATCACTATCATATAAATCTTTGTTAAATTTATTGCCAACATTGATACTTTTAGGATCAACAATAGATATAGGTTTAACTAAATTAGTATTAAATTTACGAAGAAATAATCTTGAAACATCATCAGGACTTAATGCATAATTAAAATAGGTTAAATCTGCCATTTTTAATGGAACATCTCTTGTGATATCATCAGTTTCGGTAATTTCAGATAATTGAGTATTTTGATATTCAGCATTTAACTCTTCAAAATGTTTAAATGGATTGATATATAAATTTCCAATATTTTTCTTCATAACAGTTGAATAACTGTCGGTGCTGCTTTCAGATGCTAAATCATTATTTAATGTTGAACGATTTGAAATTAAAGTTCCATTTAAATAAACTTTACAATTAGTTCTATTGACAAATAATTCATCTTCATTAGCAGGTGATTCTTGCATAACAATTGTTATCATATTAAAAGATTTATTGAATAAACGATTATCCATATCTTTTATTCCCAATTTATTTTCCATATTATCATATAAACTTGTTATTTTACAATTCTTTTTATTTGAACTAGAGTTAAATGTATCTGGGGTATTAATATTATTGTATTCAATAATTAAATGTGTTCCATCATTACTTAATTTAACTAATGGATTTTTAACTAATAAATATTTTTTAGCTCCCAAAGTTTTTGTTTTAGTATCACAACTATAATCAAATTGATTATAATTAACTAAATTTCTTAAACCTTTATAAAAAAGAACTATATATTTTTCGCTTCTATCACCTGTAATTAAAGTTGAATTAGGATCTTTAATGTTATAATATAACCAAAAATTATATGAATATTCGGCACCACCAGTTTGATTTACAGATGGATTTATATCTAAATATCTTGGATCATATGTATTCATTGTATCAACTGTATATGTAGGTTGATTAAATTCATAAATACCATCTAAAATTTTTGTTTCTTTTTTATTGGTATTATTTAATTTAATTGATTTAATATATTCATTATCATAAATCGAATATGCAAGGAATCCCATTATTAATAATAATAGAATTGCTAATATTACTTGAATAATTATGTCTAACATTTCTATTTAATTATATATATTTTTATATTTAACTAATTTTATAAATCGGACTTCGCAATCCATAATTTGCTAATCCAAGTTTTGCTAATAAACCACCAATTGGACCTTCATAATAATTGTCAAATATATCTTGTTGATTTAATTCATAATTGAAAGTTGTAATTTTAGTTATTAAACCTGAAAATCCAGGACCTTCAGTTAAATCTGCAGAGGTTCCGCCAATAGTTAAATATCCATCAACATTTAAATCTAAATCTCTATAATCTTTTGTTACATCTTTTAACATAGATGATTGTTTTTCTAATTCACCGGTGCTACTCATGTTAACTAAATCACCGTCAACATAAACATACATATAACTTTTATATGAATTGGCATTACAAACAACACAAACATGAACCCAGCGTTGAAGAGGAATATATGGCACAACTAAACCAGTTTTCATAAAATTATTTAAAAGAGTTCTATTATCTAAATCAGTATATTTGATATATAAACTACCATCAAAAGTAGTTTTCAATTTAGCAAATCTTATATACATAGAATTATTTGTTTTATCAAGGAAAACATAAGGAGAACATTTTCCAATTTCAACATTTTCTTTGTCAGCACTTACATTAAATACATTCTTATACATATTACGACCAACATTTAAATCATGTAAATAAATCCAGAATGTAAAACTACGTCTTTCACCATTACTTGATTTATCAAATTTAAATGCATATTTATATTTTTGATTACATAATAATGGTTTTAATGTTTCATTAGAAACGACTTTTGCTAAAGAAAAGATTTTAGATGATATGATATAATAAAGTGTCCATGCTAATCCAATACAAACAATAACAACAATAATAAGACCAATATAAATTGTCTTATTATTAAACATGCCATTAATTGAATTGCTAAGAGCACTAGTTAAATTACTTCCAGTATTTGATAAATTACCGAGAGTACTAGTTAAACTACTGAGAGGGCTAGAACTTCTAGAAAAATCCATTTAATTATCTATCTAATATTAATAAATATATTTTCTACTAATTAAGGTTAGGTGATAATTTCCTATAAATTGGAATGGAAATGATTTATTATAATTAGATTTATTAGTTTTTTTTTGTAAAGATAAGTAACTTAACATTTTTGTGAAATTATTTAATCTTGAGTTTTTCAATTTTTTATTTTGAATATTATACAGACCTTGAATTATACAAATAAAAAATTCAATTCCTATTTCATTATTTTTATTCATTATTACATCAAAATAACATAAATTCAATAAAAAGTTTTTATAAAATATCTCTTTTTCTTTTTTAATCCCTCTCCGATTATTATATAATTCTATTATTAGGTTTTCATGAAAATTTAAAGGTATTATCCATTGTTCCTTACTTATGATTCGTCTTAAATTATTTCTATTAAAATTATTAGAATATAAATCATCAATTACCAATATATCATCATTATGATTATAATATGTATTTGTTACCATTCTAATAGCATTTGAAAGATTAAAATTAGGATTAATTGTTAATTTCTGAATATCTTTAATTTTAATATCAAATTTATATAATTTTAATATTTCTAAAATTTCATTATCTGTCATTTTCGGAAAATCAAATAATACACATTTCTTTTTGATATCACCTAATTTTTTTCCAATATTATAATTAATAATACATATAATTGGTATATGTTTTAATTTTCCTGTATTATTAAAAATGAAATTATATAAACTTATATTTATGGTATTATCTAATGATAATAAAATATCAAAATCATCAATTATTATCACTTTTTTTTGTGTGTTATTTGTCAATATTTGAATTAGCGATGATACAAAATTTTTAAATAATAGATCTGATAATTGTGCCGAAGAACAACAATTAAAACTATCTATATTTATAATATATAAATCAAGTTCTTTGCAAATATTATTTATAGCAAAAGTTTTACCTATACCACTATTTCCATTTATAAATATACATGAATTAAATGATAATTTTTTATTTAATTCATAACTATTTATAATCCATTCTTTAATTAAATTCATTATAAGTATTAATATTTATTTTGCAATTATTTTTATAATAATATAAATATAATAAGACAATAATGCAAAAATAGGGTAAATTATATCAAGTGTCATCATATTTTTACTTGAATATTTTCGTAAATTGCCATTTTTATCAAACATAATTGAAGGTTTAAATATAAATAACAACAGCAAAATTAAGACATATATTAATATGGGTATTAGTATCATTACTATTATTCTATAAATTAATTATAGAATAAATGATAGGGAAGTTAATAATAGTAACATCTATAATTGTTATTTTTGTAGTTTTAATAACCTATCAAATTGAAGAATTTTCAAATAAAAATTATACCAATACTGAAACAATGCCTTTAGAATATATAAATTTTTATTCATATTTACCATATGATATAATAAGTAAAAATAAAGAAAATAAGGTTTATGATTTTGGTAATGATGAATTAAATGAATTATTTAGAAAAAAATTTAAAATAAATTATTCAAAAGTAATAGCGTTAATAGAAGGTCTATCATGGTCTAAATGGACACAAACAAATGAATTAAATAAAACCAAAAAACTTTTTAATTATTATATGAATGTTATTGAAGATATGAATAATGCATTACAAGATAATATTTTTAAAATTGAGGACACCTCATATATGATAATAAAACATTATTTAAATCGTTATAAAGTTGCACGTGAAAATGATAATACATATCTTTTAGAAATTAGTATTTTAATTTACAGAAATAATAGACCACTTGCAAAACATTTAAAAGTTTTGTGTTTGTGTAATAATATTTATACAAATTTTTTGATGGTTAAAGTTGTTGGTGTAGTTCCTGAATGTCAATTGAAAACAAGTATAAAAAATTATGATATTAATAATCCTACTGGAAATTATAGTCATTTTATACCAACAGAATATGTTAAATATGATTTAAATAGTTATATATATGATATTGATGATAAACTTACAAATTCACAAGTTGAATTAACCCTTTATTATAAATTACTTAAGGATTTAATATAATAAATATTTATTATATTAGTTATTATCAGAAAGATGTCTTATTTCGAATATACAATGACAGGCGAATTGACACCTGAATATGAAGAACGAACACAATTAATTGTTGAAAGACTTAATAATGGAACTGCTTTTTATAATCTTCAGAAATATTGGGATGATGAAGTAACACCAGAGAAAAAAAATAGAACAATTGTTATTACTGCACCTATGAATGTTTGGGTACATCTTTATGATCTATTTAAGGGTCTAAATCTTTCATTTGTTGGATATCATAAACAGAGAATTATTTAGCAAATTTATTCCATTCACTTTTAATATCTTCCATTATTTTTATAATATCTTTACTATTATCAATAAAGAATTGATTAAAAACCTTAATATCATTAGTAGATAATGTAAATCTAACTATTAATCGATTAATTAAAGGATGTGGACAAATATATCCAACATATGAACAATCATAACCCTTATATTTTTCATTATTTCTGACATATTTATTATGGAGTAATGATTGAATTAAATTACCAAGACTATCATCTTCATTATCAATTTGAAAATTATATGAGTTATCACAACTGGGAACTTTTTCAATAGGAATTTTATTTTCATTGAGATTATTAATGAGATTTTCCAATTTTTCAATGATAATGTCAATTGCTTTTCTGAAAAGATATTTATAAGATAATCCATTAATAGATTCTAATTGAAAATTAATTTTTGATGGATCACCAAATTCATTTTTAAAATAACCTCTTTGTGTATCTAAAATATTATCTTTCTTTTGCTTAGGATCTTCAATAAAATAGAAGTTTGCTAATGAAACAGGTGAAAAAGATGCATGTGTTTTTCCGGTTCTTTTAATGGCAGTTGCTATAACATGAAGTTGTTCACCTGGTCTAAGACGAGTAATTAATATATTTGATTTGGAAATTTTATTTGGCGGAAAAATTTTTGCTAATTCACTTTTGGTTAATTCCTTTTCCTTATAAGTTCCTTTAAAATCACTGGTTGTAATATTAATTGTTTCACTATTTTTATTTATGACATTAAATTCAAACTTATATTCACCATCTTCATAATTTTCAGTAATTTGTTCAGAAATATGAAGTGGAATTAAACCTACTCTATGAATCATAAATTCATTATGAAGTGGACCAGTATTAACAGGAATTTCAACTGTTGGTTCTTCTTCGCCATAAAATCCTATTACTGGTATATCTGATAAGATGATTCTTCGAATTGAATTAATAATGGCAAGATCCAGATTATTTATTTGAAATGAGTGTCTTTCTGCTTTATTATTATAATTGTAACTTGAAAACATCTTTATCTTTATTTATTTAAGATATTTATAATTTTTATGTCATTTTTTTAATTTTTAATTTATAATTTATTAAATAAATGATTTTATTTTATAGTGATAGTTGTCAACATTGTTCTGTTTTATTAGATACTATAAAAAGACATGATACAAAAAAAATGATAAAGTTAGTTTGTATAGATACACGAATACAAACCATCAAAGATAAGATTACTAAAGTACCTGCATTAATGTTTCTTCCTAATAAGGAAATAATTTATGGAAAAGCAGTATTTGATCATCTTTTATTACCCAATAGAGGCATTTTATTTACAAGTAATAGCACACGTGATAAATCTGATAATAATCAAAATTCATCATTAACTGCACCTGTTCCATTGAATAATCAAACAGAAGCAAATGAACCATTAGCATTTTCATTAGGAAGTATAATGAGTGATAAATTTAGTGATATAAATGATGATAATGTAAATTCAGTAAATTTAAATAGTAATAGGGTTTATGGATGGGATTTAATAACAAATGATAATCAAAATAAACCACCACCTCCTACAGATATTAATAGTGGAGGAATAAACACACGTGAAAGTAAATCTGATAAAAAATTACCGTCTATAGAAGAACTAACTAAAGAGCGAGAAAATCTATTTAAGGATATTAAATAATTTTAAATATATATAAAAATAATGAGTTCATCAATCATAATCTTTAATCAATATTATTATGATCTATTAACAAAAATACGAACTATAGCAAAGAAACATAAAGAACATTCTACAACTGCTACTAAAGTTCTTGATGTAGTGAAAGAAAATTATAAAGAATTTGATAAATCATCAAATGATTATGTGACATTTTTAAATGATAATTGTAAAGAAGATTTTTGGAAATCATATATTGATGTATCTAAAGAAGATTGTGATGAATGGTTAAAGAAAGATGAAATTAAATCAGTTTGTATTTTTAAAGATATCACTATTGCTGATATCACTAAACTTCTTCGTGATAATTTCATGTGTCATCATTATTTAAGTGTATTGTATATTTTTAAAAATGAGATGACTGATGAAACTGCAGCAACTATTCTTAAAGTTCTTCAATCATTTGATGAAAAATTTGAATTAGAAAATGAAGATTTCAAGAAAATAATTGAACGTCTAAATTCACTTAAAACTGACAGAGTTAAATCAGAATCTAATTTTGAAGGAATGGATAATCTAAAAGATACTACAATTGGCAAGATCGCAAAAGAAATAATTGATGATGTTAATATTGATAAACTTAAACAATCTATTTATAATAATGACGGTGATATTTTCAAAGCACTTGCTAATCCTGAAAATGGATTAGGTGAATTATTCTCAACAGTTGGTTCAAAGGTAACTGATAAGATTTCATCTGGTGAATTAAATCAAGATAGTATAATGAAGGATGCCATGAAATTTGCTTCATTTATTCCATCAATGTTTGGTAAAGGCGAAGGAGGAGATGGTGGTAGTTTTAATATGGCAGATATGATGAAAATGATGAGTGCAATGAATGCAGGTATGGCACCTGGTGGTGGAAAGAAATCAAAGGCAGCAATAAATAAACAAGGATTAAAAAATTTGGCAAAAAAAGCAGAACTTCAGAAAAAATTAGCAAACAGAAAAAATAAATAATTCTTTTCAATTATTCTATTAGAAAAAACCTATGATATTTAAAGACAAATTATTATTAATTTCAGGTTTCATTTTATTTATATCATTTATTGCAACATTGATATTTAGAAACATTGCATTTTTATTATTTGGTATAATATTATGTTTGTTTTTGTTTTATATTTATCTTTATGATAATGAAGTAAAAACAAAAATAAAAGAAAAATTAGATAATCAACACAGAGATATAATCAAAAATAAGGTTTGTGTGAAACCAACAAAAGATAATCCTTTTATGAATCCGAATATATTAGAAGTTAGTAATTTGGATTATTCTGCATGTGATATTAATAATAAAAGAATAAAAAATGGTATTGATGATTATTTTAAGACACCTGTTTATAAAGATGTAATAGATATTTATGACAGAAAATTTTCGGAACGTCAATTTTACACTATGCCCGCAACAACAATACCAAATGATCAAGAATCATATGTAAATTGGTTATATTCAAGAGGCAAGTCTTGTAAAGAAAATAATGGAGAACAATGTTATTATAATATAATGTAATTATTAAATAGATATAATGGAAAAGACCACTTTTTATGATTTTCAAAATAATTTGTGTTCAGATAGTTGCTGGTTAGATTATAAAAATACCGGAAATGAAAAAATAATGAATTATACTACATATGATAAATCTTCTCAATTATTACCTTGTAATGAACCAAAAGTAAGAGTTCCAGAATTTATGTTAGATCATCCTAATTTAAGAGGTCGTGCTGGTTATGGTTTAGCAGAACCTTGCTTAGTTGATATATACAATGATTTAGTTAAAAATGATGAAATGATGACACGAGATAAATGTAAAATTCAATTAACAAAAAGAATTTTTACAGGTGCACCTCAATTAAAAGGTTGTGAAATAGATGTAAATGATGAATTAGATATTTTATCAGGATCTGATTCAACATTTAAAATAAGTGGATGTAAAAAGAGATTAATGGAACTTCAATTAAAACATCCAATACCTTTAGTTGATTGTATGAAAGATATTCAAAATCCTGATCATATTGTTCCAATATGGACAAATGGTGGTGAGGATACTAGATCATATATAAACCGTTTAACTTTTAATAAAAATAATTATCAATAATTAAATATTTATTTATAATAGATAGAATGAGTTTTAATAGAACTAAATATGATAATTGTTCTTATGCAACAGACTTAAAAACAAATGTAGAAACATTGAGTCATATATTATCTCCTTATAGATATGAACATAAAGATAAATGTATGCATCAATTAGGATTTGTTGGCGGTACTTCAGTATCACATATTCAAGGTAATCTTGTTGATTTAGATAGTGAATTACGTGGACAAACAAGAATTTTAACTAAATGCCCAAGCAATCAATATATACCATCTGAAGATAATATTGTCAAAAATGATAAAACACAACCAATTGATACTAATATGAAACATTTACCAAGTTGTCAATCTATAATGTATCGCTCAATCCCTTTACCTCCTCCTATGAAAATAAATAATTGTTAAGTTTTTTTTATTTTTATTCTAATAGAAGAATAATCTAATGTTAAATGCAAATGACACAAGAATGAAATATGATACTGGTTCATACCAAGAACAATTGCAACGTTCATTATATCCAGGTAGTTATAGAATAAATACACCTTATAATGATTGCACAGAATGTAATCAATATATACCTAATGATCCTACATTAAGATATCAAAAATATGGTCCCAATGCGTGTACTATGAAAAAAGCAGTAGACGATTCAAGTGAATTATATGGATTGAATTACAAAAATTCTAAATGTAATCAAGATGCATATGCACCTAATAAATATATATCAACTGGATGTGTATTAAAATTGAATGATGATATACGCAAATGCAGCACACCAACTGAATCAACTCGTTTATCAAATCCACCATGTACACTTAAAGAAACAGGAATAAATCGTTTTGATCCTCTATGTTGGGATCCACAATCAAAAGCATTAGAATCATTTGATAGAATTGGTATAAATTATAGAATGGTTGCAAAAGATAATCATATACCTCTTATAGAACAACAAGACTGTCAATCTAAATTTACACCAACTGTTAATGCTAATGTAAAATATTCAGATGACTTACATAAATGGTCTGAAATTTATAAAGAAAATAAGACATATTCGCCAGGATATCCATTACCACAAGCAAATCTTAATTTAAATTGTAATAGAAATTTAACTTCATGTAATTAATTTATTTTTTATTATTTTATTCTTTAATATATTTTTCTAATATGTCGCTCAATTTTTGATTTCATTTTTATATTCATATATCAAATTTGTATCACTTAATTTTTCTAAAGTTTCATAACATATTTTTTGCTTTATTCTTGTATTGATGTGACTTCAATAGATAATTATTATTACTAATTTTTATTTTTTCTTTTAAGTTGGTCTAAAATATAATTAAATTATATATTTCTCTATATCCATAAAATAAAAATAAATCAAAATTTATTTTTTTATTATCTATAGAAAAATGGAAAACGAAGAATTAGATGAAATAGAATATTATGAAGTAGTCACATTAGAAGAAATCAGTAAATATGATTCAACATTCGTTGCTTTTTCTAATGATGAAATTTATAATAATCTATTACAATTCTTTAAACCAGATAAGATTAAGGCAAGAAACTATTTAACTTTATTTACTGAAATTATAAATAGACAAGTTGCAAAATCAGATGTAAATAATTTTATTGTTGTTGCAGATGCTAAAAGAGGTGATTTTTCAGAATATGAAACAGAAGATGAGGAAACACAAGAAAAAATTAAATCTGCTTTTATGATAAATGAATTTGTAAATAAAATTAAAGACAGTAATAAAATTGATGTTAAAACTGGATTTAAAAATAAAAATAAAATTTGGTTTCCATTAGTTTATGATGAAAATAGTTCTTTTACTTTTAGACCAACAACAACAACTGTAATTGAATTAGGTGTTAATGATTATTACATTGTTTTTAAAGATGATGAAAGAGATATTCCTATTATGGGTGTTTATTTTTATGAACCAGTTGTTCAAGATAATGACAATTTAAATGATAAAATTGCAAGTTTTTTAATAACTTCACGAAAAAAAGGGGAATTATTAAAAGCATCTAATTATAAATCTTTTGATGATTTAATTTCGAATTATAAACTCAAATTACCATTAGAACAAATAGATGAAGATGATTATAATTATTTATCATTAAATAATTTATTTAAAAAATATAATAAAAACTTGGATTATATTAATAAAGAAGACTTTCAATTATTAAAAACTCATTTACAATCTTTAAATAAAAAGGAAAAACAATCTATAATTAAATATTCAACAGTTAAACATACTATAAGACATTTAGAAAATAATCGTTTTGCATTTTTTTCAATTTTAAAAAAAACTTTTAGTCTTATTGATATTACTCTTAAATCTGCCAAAAAAATTCAAAAAGACTTAGATGATATTAAAGATCAAAAGATAGTTATACAAGACTCTCCAATTTATAAAGATTTATCATTATTAATAGCAAATATCAATAATGATAATTATTCTGATATTATTAAAAATTTAAGAGAAATAAGAAAAAACCTATCAATTGATAATTGCACTAATGCACTTGAAAATTATTTGAAAAATAATATGCAAGATATTAATCGTCATTTTGAAAAACTTGAAAATAAATTTAATTTATTAAAATCAAATTATAAAGATTTATATGAAATTAGTTTTGAATTTGAAAAAGACGAACATGAAATTAAAATGGCAACTGATACAAGTAATTATGAAGGTTTTGAAGTTGACGTTAAAAATAAGGTTATAAATGAAAATTCAAATGTTGATGATACTGATGATAATCTTATTGATGACGATATGGATGATTATGATGAACAAGAAAAATATAAAAATATTGAATTAAATAAATATTACAATAAATATAAAAATGAAAAAGGATTTGCTGAAGCATTAAAATATGTTTTACCTTTTTCACTTGAATTACAAAAAAGATGTCGACTTCCCATTAATTTAGATGTAATATGTACACATTTATTAAATATTTATGGTGGTATCCCTGAAAAATATATCACTATTAGTGAAAAATATAATGGTAAATATGATGATAGTTATTGTAAAGAAGAAGCACAAAAAACATTTGAATATGTCGTAACTTCAGATGATAGTGATGATAAATTAATAGAAGCAAATGTTGAATATTTAAATATAATTATTGATATGATGTATGATGTTATATGTAAATGGTCGATTGAATTACAACAACAATTATTGGAACAAACATTAGTATATGCAAAAGATTTTGTATATGTCAATTGTATAGATTTATGGAATGAATATGGTGCACCTTATAAAATGGATGCAAAAGATGGAATACTTCATTATATATCATGTATTTTTAAAGATGTCATCAAAGAACAATATGAAGAAATTGATTTAAATGAATATATTGAATTTGAAGGTAAATATAAAACAAAAATATTGGAAAGAATAAATGAAAATTATAAAAATGAATTGAATAAGTTTAAAGAATATGATGAAAAAAATGGAGAAGTTATGAAAGTAAAAAAGGGATATGAAGCACAAAAAAAACTAGTTAAATTTTTACAAGAAAAGAAATATGACAATGATGAATTTTTTAATACATTTATGGAATCCCTTTTATATTATCCATCAGTAAAATTCAAAAAAATTCATAAATATTTATTAGGTTGTTGTTTAGAAAAAATAGATAGTGATTTTACAAATGATAAGTTTTTTAAAACTAATCGTACTGATTTAGAAAAAGCAAAATCTAAATATTCAAGTGATCGTGTTTTAAATAAAAAAAGATATTTACGTTTTTATTTATCAAAACCTGAAAAAATTCAAAAAAAAACTAATTTTATTGGTATTAAATATGAAAGTTTTGAATATCCTATTTATGATATTCCTTTAGAAAAATGGTTTAATGAATTAGATGATACTACTATTTTAACTAAAACAAATGTAAATGATATACGAAGTAAATTAAAAGAAACATATGATTTTAATGTAAATGAAATTTTAAATTTAATTAATAAAGATTTTTTTAAATTAATTAATGGAAATAAAGACTATTTTTATTTTAAAAATTATAGACAAATATTAATTGCAATTTCTGTAATTTTATATAAACATTTAAATACAAAAGCAATGAATATTATAAATCGTATAAATAAAACAATTCTTGTTCTTGATAATTTAAATTCAATAATAAATGATGATAATAATGTAAGAATAATTCAAATACAAACAATTATCATTATCAAAGCAATGTGTTTGCCTTCATTTCCTGAAAATAAAAAGAACACTAAATTAGAATCTTATTTAAATGTTGATATAGATAAAAAATTGTTTATTGAAATAAATAAAGAAATAGTTAAAAAAATAAATGAAATTTTTGGTTGTAAAATGCCCAATAAAGATGAAATAAAGAAATATATTGATGATTTCCGTGAAGATAATAAAAATAAGGTTTTACAGAAATATCAAAATAAATCAATTGATGAAAAGAAAAATATTAAAGATCTTAAAAAATTTGGTTTAAATATAGATAAATTATCTGATTTTGATGAAAATGAAATTTTTAAAAATAAAGAAAAAACTGAAGAAGAAAAAGATGCTGACGCTGAAAATGAATTTAGTATGCAAGGAGAAGACGATGATAATGATCATGATATTGAATTTAATAATTTAGATTATTATGATTTTGGGTTTATTTATTCTAAATCATAATTATAATTGTTATTTTATTATAGTTATTTTTTTGTTATTTATCTATAATAGTAGAGATATGGATTATATTAAAAATGAAATGCCATCTATGGACAATATATATAATTCTGATTATTATAATCAAACTAAAAAATATGAATTAGATTTAGCAAATAAATCATATGAAAAATCTAGAAATCCATTTCAGACAGGTGTTGTTCCATCACCTGCTTATTCTGATATGTTTATGGAAACTTCAGAATATAATAAAACCGATAATTATATTCATAGTTTATCTGGTAATAAAATTAGAGTTCAGGATTTTAAACATGGAAATATGCAACAATTTTTAACAAAAGGTATAACACAACCAACTGATTTAAATAATAATCCTAATTTTATTGATAAATTTGGTTATAATGATTTCAAAATAAGAAAAACTGAAGTTGAAAACTTTTTTCAACCTACTACTGATACTAGTTATTTAAGAGGTGCTCCAGATCCTAGTCAATTTTTATTAGATAGAACAAATTTAACAGAAAAACAAAATAATTATAATCCAATTCAAAGTATTCGTGTTGGTCCAGGATTAAATATGGGTTTTACATCTCAGGCAAGTGGCGGATATCAACAATCAGAAACTCGTAATTTTGTTCAACCAAAAACAAAAGAAGAATTAAGACCTGCTACAGATCAAAGATGTTCTATTTTTGAAATTCCTGTTCAAGGACCAATTAAAAATCCAATTGATAAAAGAGGTTTTGTTACTCCTTTTGCTAAAAATAAACCTGAAACTGTTTATAAACAAACTTGTGAAAATTGGTTTAAAGGTCAATCTTATTTAAAGAAGGATACTGCGAGACCAGAAGAAAATCTTAAAGATACTACAAGAATAGGAACTCATAAGGATTATTATGGACCATTAAAAACTCAAGATGAATATATAAATCCCAAAGAAGATTATGGTAAAAAATCTATAATGGTTTATAATACTGAAAAACATGAATTAGCAAAAATAGAAACACCTGTTGCCAATTTTACTTCTATTATTAAAGCAGTTGTTGCACCAATAACAGATGCTCTAAAAATCACTATGAAAGAATATTTTATAGATTCTGTTCGTTCTTATGGTAATGCTGTTCCTCAAATACCTGAAAAACAAACAACATATGATCCCGATAATCATATTATGAGAACTACTGTAAAAGAAACTACAATTCATGACAGTGATAATCTCAATTTAACAGGTAATAAAGAAACCTATTCAAGTTTATATGATACTGCTAAAACTACTACCAAAGAAACTACTATTCACGATAGTGAAAAACTTAATTTAACAGGTGATAAAGAAACTTATTCTAGTTTATATGATAATGCTAAAACAACAACCAAGGAAACAACTATTCATGATAGTGAAAATCTTAATTTAAGTGGTGATAAAGAATCCTATTCAGCATTATATGACAGTGCTAAGACTACTACTAAAGAAACAACTATTCACGATAGTGATAATCTCAATTTAAGTGGTGATCGTGAAACATATTCGAGTTTATATGATAATGCTAAGACAACTACCAAGGAAACAACTATTCACGATAGTGAAAATCTTAATTTAAGTGGTGATAAAGAAACTTATTCAGGATTATATGACAATGCTAAAACTACTACAAAAGAAACAACTATTCATGACACAGAAAATCTTAATTTAACAGGTGATAAAGAAACTTATTCAGGTTTATATGATAATGCTAAAACAACAACCAAGGAAACAACTATTCATGATAATTCAACAGGTAATATAAGATTAATGGAATCTTCATATATAAAAAATAATGATAAATTAAGAACAACAGTTAAACAAACATTACCAAGACAAGATAATACACGTAATATTAATAATGTAAGATATAAAAGTACATATGTATATGATCCTTCTATAGTAGCAAAAACAACTGTAAAAGAAACAACTGTTAATTCAAATCCAAATCAATTCGGATATATAGGAGGTTTATTGAATAGTATTATAGGTGGATATGTAATTAAAGAAGTTGATAATAAAAATACACAAAGACAATATTCACATATTGAATATAATGGCGGGTTAAAAAGTGCTGTTACTTTTATTCCTCCTGATCGTGAAGCGGAAATGAATGCAGAAATAGATGGAACTAGAGAATTAATGCAACAAAAAGCATCTGAATTTAAACCAAATGGTGCAGGTAATTTTAAAACAGTTGATAAAAAAGATATTAATATGGGAATTAAACGCCAATATGATATACAAGAAACTTGTGGACCATTAAGAAATATTGGAAAAATATATCAAACAACACCATTACCTATAACAGAAGATAATATAACATCTCACGTAAAGAGAGACAATGCATATAAAGATCGATTAGATTCAACATTACTTGCACCTATTGCGGAAAATTCTGACATAATAAAAATAAATCCAATTGTTTTAAATTGTTAAAAAACTATAACTATAATTAATAACATTATATAAATCATAACAAATATAGAAGGGTTAAATTTAATTATTTTTACTAAATTTAATACATCTATTAAATAATCACTGGTTTCATCAATAAATCTTTCAGTGAGTTCGTTTCTATTATGAAGTATCCATTTGCAAACCTTCCTTTTTACATGATAAGGACGTCGAAGAATTATCTTATGGTTTCTATTAATATCCAAAGGTGTTTTTGCCAATAAATATATTGCTATACTTGCTGTTGCAGGTTCCAACATCTTTGGAATAATATAATTATATGTAATCATTGTAATGACTATAATATAATTATAGTTATTTTTAAATTAAATCAATTTTTTTTTCAAATATATAAAATTTTATTATTATTTATTATTATCTAATAATAAATGTTAAGAGAAATTTTTAAACAAGTATCATATAGAGATAGTCCATATAAGGATATTTATTACTTAACTGATACTGAAATAAGATTTTCTATTTATAATCAAGATAAATTCATAACAATATCATTGAGAGTTGAAAATGACAGATATATAGTATATGGTTTTGAAACAACAAAAAATAATACTATAATCCGTCATAAAAGTGAACAAATAGATTCAATAGATTTTTTTTGGATTTGGTACAATAATTTTTATAATAATTTATTATAATTAGAATATGGATACGATTAAAAATGTGTATGGTTCTGTTGTTGAAAAATTAGGTTACAATAAAAAGCAAAAAAAACAACCAATGAAATTATTAAAACAAGAATATACTAAGATCAAACCATCACCATCTAAAAATGTCAAAAAGTTAGGAACTAAACAATTAAAATTAAAAACAGTAGAAGAAGTTCATTTAAATAAATATAAACCAGTGATAAATTCACCTATAAAAAAGGTTGTAAATTTAGCACAATATCAAAAACCAGTTGTTAAACCAGTTCCTGTAAAACCCGCAGAACCTGAAACATTTGGACAAAAAATAATTAAAGGTATTTATAGTATTTCTAATGCTATAAATGAATATACAAAACCTAAAACTAAACCTGAACCGAAACCTAAAAAATCTTCACAAAAAACAAAAAAAGAAATTCAAGAATTAATAGAAAATATTAAAAAAACAGGTGTAGTATCTGAAAATAAAAAAATATCTCCTCCTTTTAAAACTAATCCTTCTTATAAATTTGGTCAAGAATCAAAATATGCTAAAACCTATGAATATCAAGAACCTGAATTTAATCAAGAAATACTTGACGCTTTTCCCGATACAAATAAAAAAGTATTACATCAATTATTTCCAAACACTCCTTTAGTTACTAAAACAGGTAGAAAACCAATGATTTCCGAAAAATACAATCCAATTCTTCAACCAATAAAAAAAGAAAAGAAATATCAAAATTATCAAAAATTAACTACAATATCAGAAAATCAAAAATCATCTCCAGAATTAAAAACACATAAAAAAATTAATATTAAAACTAAACCACAACTTGACCAAATAATTGAAGATATCGATGAAGAAGAATATGAAGAACCAATACCTAAAGTTAGAAAGGTGAGAAATCTAAGAAAAATACAAGAAGATGAAGAAGAAGAACCAACACCTAAAGTTAGAAAGGTGAGAAATCTAAGAAAAATACAAGAAGAAGATGAAGAACCAACACCTAAAGTTAGAAAGGTGAGAAATCTAAGAAAAATACAAGAAGAAGATGAAGAACCAACACCTAAAGTTAAAAAAACAAAAGCACCTGCTAAAGCACCAAAGGCACCTGCTAAAGCACCAAAGGCACCTGCTAAAGCACCAAAGGCACCTGCTAAAGCACCAAAAGCACCTGCTAAAGCACCAAAGGCACCTGCTAAAGCACCTGCTAAAGCACCAAAAGCACCTGAAAAAGAATGTCCTCCTGGTAAAGTTTATAATCCTTTAACAAATAGATGTGTTAAAGCGGATGGAAAAATAGGTAAAGAAATAAAATCGCGTAAAAATTAATTAAGTGTTGGATCATAAAATTTATTTTCGATTTCTAAATCATCAATATCTTTAATTTGACTTTTAGTTTGCTTATTATAAAATATTATTATTTCTTCGGGTGTTGTTATTTCAAATTTGCCATTTATTTTTTTTCGTGAAAACCAATTATTTTTACCTCTTTTTATTAAATTAAATATTCTTGCTGTTTTTTCTATTTCTAATTTAACTCCTTTATTTGTTTGTTTATAACCTATTATTCCTATTTCGCCATTATGTTCTTTTTTATGACATTCTTCACATATACATACTAAGTTATGTTGAGCATTTTTATTAAAATTTTCAAATTTACCATTTTTATCACTATTAATTTGATAATTAATATGATGTGTTTCTGTTCCCTTGTTTAGTTTGCAAACTTGACAAAGATCAATATAAATATTAGAATTATAATTCGATGTTTTAGTATTTACAATTGTATTATTTATTCCTTGAAGTTCTTTTTTAATCAATTCAGCATTTTTCATGAAACTTAAAGGAAGATCCAATGATTTACAAACATCAATACCATAAATATTTGATCCCTGACCTTCTCTTAATTTTCTTTCATAAATAATTTTATCATCTATAATTTCAATATGCATATGACATACTATTAATTCATTTCCTATTTTTGGTTTTAATAATGATATTGATGTTAATTCATGTAAGTGACTTGTGAAAATAAAAGATGAACGTTTATTTATTAATTCATTTATAGCAGATGATACAATACATAAACCAGATATTGCTTCAGTGCCACAACAAATTTCATCACCTATAATTAAACTATTTTTATTAGCACGTTGAAGAATATTTCTTAATTCAGTCATTTCAACAACAAAACTACTCATTCCTTTATAAATATTATCATTACCACAAATACGTGTCATAATGTGATTATAAGGAGTAAATTTAAAAACAGTTGCAGGAACAAACATACCTGCTTGTGCCATTATAATTGATAGTCCAATTGCCTTCATAAATGAACTTTTACCAGATGAATTTATACCAAATAATAAAATTCCAGATTGATTTAGAGAAATATCATTACCAATATATTCAACATCCGTTGAAATTCTTTCAATTATAGGATGTCTTAAATTTTCTGCATTTATATATGAGTTATTTGATTCATTATCTATTAGTGGTTTATAATAACAATAATCAAATGCATTACGTGCATTACAACTATTTATATCTAAATCAATTAAATTGTTAATTATAATAAATAAATTATTTTTATTTTTATTCAAAAAAGATTCTAAAAATTTAAAATATTCTTTAGTAACACTAATTTGTATTTCATTTAAAGTTGTTTCTATTATTTTTGATGCTTCATTAATTTCATTTGAAACTAATTTATAATTACTATTATTTGATGTTAGTTTTTTTTCAAATTTACTCATATAACTTTTATTTTTCTTTAATGCATTTTCAAATCTTTTTTTTGTTATTGTTATATAATATCCTTCATTTGAATTGAAATCTAATTTACATATACAATCATCAATATTATTTATAAATTCTATGATTTTTTCCAAAGATTCATAATTTTCCTTATATATTTTTGTTAATTTATCTAATTTATCCGAATATCCTTCTAAAAAAATATTACTTTTAATATCATTAAGATTATATTTTGAACATTCATCAACATTTAATATTTGAAGATCATTTAAAATTTGATCAATAATAGATATAGTTTCATTATCATCAATTACTTTAAATGCTTCAATAGCACTTTCTAATGAATTAATAATAGATCCCCATTCAGAAGGATTTAATTTATTCAAAAGAATTTTTCTTTTTACTCTTTCTAAATCAATAATATTATTTAAGTTTTTATTTATTATTTTAAATTTATTATCTTTTAATATTTCTTCAATTTTTTGATATCTCTTATTTAATTCATCTTTATTATTTATTGGATTTAAAAGTCTTTCTTTAAATCTTCTTGAACCAAATGCTGTGGAACATCTATTTAAAATTTCCAATAATGGTCGTTCATTATCATTATGACTAATAATATTTAATTGTAAAGAACTATTATATTCAATTGTTAATGTTTGTGAATTTTCAAGTAATTCAGGTAAATTTAATTCCTTAATAATTTCAGAATTGTGATCATATGCAAATTGAAGAAGACAACAAAAACTTAAACGACCAATTGAATATTTTTCAAGATTTAAATATTCAATAATAGAAAGCATTGAATTATTTTCAAATGCTTTTTCAAGTATTTTAGTTTGATATTCTAGTTTTTTCATATGAGTATTTAATTCATAATTTTCCCATTTTGCATGAATTAAGTAATTACCATTAATAATCAATAAAATTTGTTGTTTATTACTATCGCTTATTTTATCCGATAATAATAATATTTCTGTTGGATTATAGGTGGTTAAAATTCTGAAACATTCATCAAATGTAAATTGAGGATCTGATTTAGAAGTTCCATTTTCATATATAAATGATTTACCTGTTGTTAAATCAACACCACTTATACCAACCATTAATAATCCTGCAATTTCCTCAAAATAAAAAACTAAAATATAATTACTTTTTCTAGAAGTAATATTTATATTTGTAGATGGACTTATTATATCTGTAATTTTTCTTTCAGGATTAGGTGGTTGTGTTATTTGATCAATTTTAACAATTGTATAATTGTTTTGTAATAAAATTTGAAGAAATTTTTCCAATGCCCATGTTGGAAATCCTGCCATCAAGGGGTTATTTTTTGAAACTTCTTTTATCGCTTTATTTTTGCGTGATATCTGAATATTACATATATCTCCTATTTTATATATAAAAGGACAATTTTCAACAATTGAATATAACTCATAAAAAGAACCAACTTGCATCAAAATTAATGTATTTTCACCATATTTATTTTTATATTCAATTTCCTTATCTAAATAGTCGTCGATTATCATTTTTATTTTATAAATTTAAATGTCATTAATGATTATATTTAATTCCTTAAATCTTTTTAATTGGTGTAAATAGAAATAAAATAAAAATGACTAATATTACATTAAATGTTAAAAATGTTTTATTATTGTTGTTAAATGAAGTTGCTTTTTCAACAATTGTATTTATTTGGTTTATTTTATATCGCATAGGATTAATACAAGGAAGTCCTTTATTTGCATTATTAATAACATTTATACAAAATTTAATAGTATTGATTATATTAATAAAAAAAAATAAAATAAATAAAACTAATATTTTAAGATATTCTTTTATTTTATTTATAATGAAATTTTTACCACTTTTACATTTCTTTCCTAATTATCTTAATTTTGATTTAAGAGATATTTTTATTGTAATTTATTTATATTCAATATATTTAATTTTTGCAATAATTATGGCAGATTTATTTGATTTAGATATTAAAATAGATAAAATTATTCATAATGATACTATTGGTGATAATTATGAAAAAGCACCATCAACACGTATTTATGATTTTACATATAATGAAATTATTAATAAAATAATTTAAGAGTTCTCATTAGAACTCATTGAACTTAATGAATCATCATCACTATTAAATGGTGCAAAACCTGTTTCAAAGTTATCAGTTATTTTTGATATAACTGTTGGATCTATTTCTTCACTCACATTTGTATTGCCATTATTTCCATTTCCGTTGTTACCACCAGATTGTGAATTATCATTGGCAAGTAAACTAAAATTTAAAAATGAAGGAAGTGAAGGTTTTAAATAAAAAAATCCAATTGTAAAAACTAAATAAATAATTAAAAATAATAAAATATTTGAAATTTTAAATAAATTATAAGGTTCTTCTTCATAAATATTTTCTTCATTTTCTAAATTTTTTTTATGATTATTATATTCTACCATTTGAATTATTATGAATATGATAATAGATGTAATTAATGAAATTATATAATATTCCATTTTGATTTCTAATAATAAATAGATGATTAATTATATATAAATATACGCATTATTATAATTAATATTAGTATAATAATTTATTAAAATGAAATTAGAATTACGTAAATTTGACCCTTCAAGTATTAAGAGTGATTCGGTAGTTGTATTTATTGGAAAACGTAATACTGGTAAATCCTATTGTATGAAAGATATTTTAAGTTATCACAGAGATTTACCTGTTGGAATAGTTATAAGTCCTACTGAAACAGCAAACAATTATTTTGAAAAATTTGTTCCTAATATGCTTATTTATGACGAATATGAACCTGATATTATTAAGAAGTTTTTAGAAAGACAAATTAATATAAATAAACAAAAAGGGGAACAATTAAAGAAATATGGTTCATCTGAAATTGATAGTCGAGCATTTTTAATTTTAGATGATTGTCTTTATGATAAAAAATGGCCAACAGATAAAAATATAAGAAGTATTTTTATGAATGGAAGACATTATAAAATTTTCTTTTTAATTACAATGCAATATTGTTTAGGACTTCCACCTATATTACGTGCAAATATTGATTATGTTTTTATTTTTAAAAATAATTTAATTAAAGAAAGAGAAAAGATTTATCAACATTATGCTGGTATTTTTAATAATTTTGAAACATTTTGTAATGTCATGGATAAATGTACAGATAATTATGAATGTTTAGTTATTGATAATAAGGTTCAAAGTAATAAATTAGAGGATCAAGTTAAATGGTATAAAGCAGAAGAAAAAGATTTTAAATTATGTACACCTGAATTATGGAATTTATGTGCATTAGAAAAAGAAAGGAAGGAAAATACTTTGTTTTATGAGGATGAGGAGGAAGAAGAACCATATGATCCTTCTGTTTTTGTTAAAAATAAAAATAAAATTAAAGTTAATATTAAAAAGAAAAATTAATTATTATTAAGAGAGATGATATATGATTCAGTAATTATTGGTGCTGGTCCTGCAGGATTGGCATTTGCTAATTATGCTAAAAAACATAATCCAAATGAAAAAATAATAATAATTGAAAAAGATAATGTTATTGGTGGATGTCATAAAGTAAACAGAAAAAAACATAATGATGAATTTTATTTTTGTGAACATGGACCAAGAGTTTATATTGGCAATTATGTTAATTTTATAAGTTTACTTAAATCTATGAAACTCGATTTTAAAGAACTTTTTGGCAAAAAATATTCAATATTTTCAGTTTTATTCAAATCAGTTTTTCAAGATAAAATGTTAGGGTTTTTTGATTTCTTATCATTTGCAAGAGATTTTATATTAGTTTTATTTGACAATAAACATGGAATTAACATAAGTATGTATGATTATATGGTATTTAATAATTTTTCAAAAGAAGCAATGATAAATATTGATTTTTTATGTAGTTCAATTGATGGTGGTAATAGTAAAATGATTTCTCTCAATAATTTTATTAATACAACAATACAAACTTTTTTATATTCGATTTATATACCAAAAAAACCAAATGATGAAGCATTATTTAATTATTGGTATCAATATCTTTATAAAGAAAAAAAAGTTGATTTTTTGTTAAATTCACCAGTTGCTGAAATAAGTTTTTTTGATAATAATAAAAATAAGGTTGAATCAGTTATTTTAAAAGATGGAAGATCAATTAAAGGAAAAAAATTTATTTTTGCAATTCCACCAATAAATCAATATAAAATTAAAGGATTAAAAGAAGCATTTGAATTAAAAGAAGATTATGTTGAAAAAACTGAATATTTAGAATCTATAACATTGACTTTACATTGGGACTATGAATTAAATTTAGAAAATGATTTAAATGTTTTTAATACTAAAACTGAATGGTTTCTTATTGCTGATAATATGACTGAAATAATGAAATTTAAAGAAAGAAAATCTAAAACTGTTATTTCTTGTGCAATTGTTTTAACAGATGTTAAAGGTAGATATATTGATAAAACAGCAAATGAATGTTCAGAAGAAGAATTATTTGAAGAAGTATATCAACAATTACGATTAATTTATAAAAATATTCCAAGACCTACTTTAATATTTAATAATAACTATTTTGATACTAAAAAGAAACAATGGCATGCAAATGAATGTGCATTTGTTAAAATACCTAACTATGATTATCTTGACTTTAACAGCAATAAAGTTAAAAATATTTATTCATTAGGAACACATAATGGAAAACAAAAAAATTCATTTACATCATTAGAATCTGCAATAAGTAATTCAATCAAATTATCAAATATTATTTTTAATAAAAAAGATAAAATTAAAAGATGTTTTGATTTAAGAGATTTAACTATCGTTATAATATCAATAATTTTATTATTATTAATTATAAGATATACTTATAGTAACTATGATAAGTGACCTTGCTTTTGTCAATGAAACACCATTAAATAATACTGATGAGGTTGCTGTAAATACTGATGAAGTTGTTGTAAATACTGATGAGGTTGTTATGAATACTGATGAGGTTGTTATGAATACTGATGAGGTTGTTATGAATACTGATGAGGTTGCTGTAAATACTGATGAAGTTGCTGTAAATACTGATGAAGTTGCTGTAAATACTGATGAGGTTGCAGTGAATACTGATGAAGTTGTTGCAAATACTGATGAAGTTGTTGCAAATACTGATGAAGTTGTTGCAAATACTGATGAAGTTGTTGCAAATACTGATGAGGTTGTTGCAAATACTGATGAGGTTGCAGTGAATACTGATGAAGTTGTTGCAAATACTGATGAGGTTGTTGCAAATACTGATGAAGTTATTATGAATACTGATGAAGTTGTTGCAAATACTGATGAGGTTGCAGTGAATACTGATGAAGTTATTATGAATACTGATGAAGTTGTTGCAAATACTGATGAGGTTGCAGTGAATACTGATGAAGTTATTATGAATACTGATGAAGTTGTTGCAAATACTGATGAAGTTGTTGCAAATACTGATGAGGTTGCAGTGAATACTGATGAGGTTGCAGTGAATACTGATGAGGTTGCTGTAAATACTGATGAAGTTGTTATGAATAATCCAATTCAAGTAAATAGTGATATTAAAAATAATAATGATGAAATAATAATTGATATATTAGATAAAAATATTATCGTATGAGATAATAAAGAGATGTTGAGTAATCCTGATGAAAAAGAAGAACAAGATAAAATTTTTATGAATAATGATGAATCTCCTAAAATTGATCCAGTAAATGATAAAGTTTTTATAGATATACCATTACGAAATCCTTCAACAAGTGCACAATTGGTAACAGTAATTCAAGGATCACAAACTGGCGATATAGTTGATGGTAATTTAGACAAAGCAGATAAATTATTACAAATGATAAAAGATAGTAAATTGAAAATAACAAATCAATTATATATAGTTTCAACTAAATATGATATTATATATTTTAGATTTAATAAGATATCATTATCAATATTAATTTTATCAGTTATTATTACATTTATAGAAGCAATTAGATTAACAATAGTTAATTATGATACTCAATATGAAGGATCAAGTATAAAAAAATTTATTTCACAAGAAACAGTATCATTAATTATAAATGTATTGTCATTATCATTAAGCACTATTCTAACTATTTTAAGTTCAATTGTTAAATTTAAAAGTTACAGGGAAAATATGGACAAATTAAAAAATATTCATGATACATTATTTAATTATAAGAATTTATATGATAAACAACGTGATTTAATTAAATTTCATAAAATTAATAATATATTAACTGATGAAGTATATGAAAAATTAAAAGATACAATTGAAGAATATAATAAAGAAATTAAAGATATTAGTATTTTTGAAAATATAAGAAATGGAGATATTCTTAAGTTTAATAAAATTAAAGTTGAACATGATATTAAAATGCAAAAAATGGCAAGTCAAAGAGAAATTGAATTATTACGAATATCTTTAAGTAATAAAAAGAAAAAAGAAGAATTAGAAAATGGAAATCTCAAAACTAATTGTTTTTTTTAATTAGAGTAAGCAAGACCACCCATTCCTGAAAGAATACGAAGAACGTTATAATTGGTAGTATATATGAATATATTTCCTGCTTTTGAAGATGAAACAGATAATATGGCAGTGTCTATACGAGACATATTTAATGATCCAGATGGTTGATGTTCTTCGGGTTTTATGGCAAATGAATAAACATTTATTCCTTCATGGAAATAATCAGGAGTATTTTCATGATGTTGATAAGGTTGAACAAGATTGAAATAAGTTCCTACACGTTCAGCAAAACGATCATTACCATTTAATTGTATTTTAGCAGAAGTGATTGGATTTTCACCCAAGAACATATTATTGTCACCATTACGGGTGCTAAAGTTATTCCAATAAAGATCAGCAGTTGCATCAGACGCTTTGTCTGGTTTAACATACCATACTAATTCTTTGCAAGGATGATTGAAATTCATTCGAATGCTTTTTACAGTAGTACTTCCTGAAATGGTGTCACTACCAGTAAATTGTAATTGTTCAATTAAATATTCATGAGATAATTGAGCAAATCGGCGACGTTCATCAGTATCAAGGAAAATATAATCAACAAATAAAGCAACTTCACTTAAACTTATTTTATCAGCAGTAGAATTAGTTAAAGCAGAATTAAGAAGAGGAAGAGATGCTACATTACCACCTGTAGAACTTTTTAAGAAAAATGCTTTATCACAATAATTCGCAGATTTATCCACTAAATTGCTAGCAGACTCAAATTCAATATTTATTTTTACTTCATGATATTGGAGCGCAATTAAAGGAAGAGCGAGACCAACATTACGACAAAACCAGAATTCAAGAGGAACATGAACGCGATAAGAACATTGAGCAGGTACATAAATAGAATGATTATATTTATCACCACCAACCATTAAATAATAACCATCACGTTTTCCAGCAGGTAATGATAATTCATTCCATATATATAACCATTCAGCATAATGTTTATCAATACGTTGACCACCAATTTCTAATTCAATAGATTTTAATAATTTAAGACCAAAATAGGGAACTAATGCAACACCATTGTTCTCTGCAGTAGCACCAGTAGCAGTTGTATTTGTATTATTGAAAGATGCACGTAAATAAACACGATTTATTAAATCACCATTTCGTGTTATTTGACAAGTAACACGGGAACCAAATGCAGCAGTTCCATTAAAAGTTTGTTCTATCGCTTCAATAGCAAAATTGGTATGACGACGATATGCAACTTTGAAGAAAGTAATTTGGGGATTACCAGTTAAATAAACATCCTGAGCACCATAAGCGACAAGTTGAAGAAGACCACCACCCATTTATGCTATATTCTTTATACTATAATAGGAGAAAAAAAAAGAAATAGTAAAATCTAATTAGAGTATGCTAAACCACCCATACCTGAAAGAATACGGAGAACATTATAATTAGTGGCATAAACATATAATGAAGATTTAGAATATTCGTATTTGCCAGGAGTTACAGTTATATTTGCTAATGCTTCAGTTCTATCAAAAACAGTTAAATTTAATACAGCAGTATCTATGCGAGACATATTAAGAGTTCCTGATGGTTGATGTTCTTCTGGTTTAAGAGCAAATGAATAAACATTGATACCTGCATTAGCGGGTATATTTTCATGATGTTGGAATGGTTGAACAGTGTTAAAATAATTACCAGTGCGTTCAGCAAAGCGATCATTTCCATTTAACACTAATTTAGCTTTGATAACAGGATTTGAGGGATAAAGAACTTCTGCCATACCTGATGAACTGGTTAAACCATCATACATTAAATCTTTTTGTAAGGTATCAGTTCCAAAATCATCATTACTAACACTATTTATTTTAGTTGTATAATTGAACCAGTTATTGTTATTATTGACACTATTTCTTAAAAACCATACTAATTCTTTACAAGGATGATTGAAATTTAATTTTGCCTTAATATTGGTGCTAGATACTGCTTCTTCACCAGTGAATTGTAATTGTTCAATTAAATATTCATGTGATAATTGAGCAAATCGTCGACGTTCATCAGTATCAAGGAAAATATAATCAACCCATAAAGAAGCAGTAAAAGTTGGAGATTCATTAGAAGTACTACTATATTTTAAATTATCTTGAGTTTCAAAATTAATATTTATTTTTACTTCATGATATTGGAGAGCAATTAAAGGAAGAGCGAGACCAACATTGCGACAGAACCAAAATTCTAATGGAACATATAAAGTTGGTTTGATTGATGCTTTACCAGTAACAACTGAATTAACACCACCACCATAAGCACCAACCATTTCATTATAACCATCGCGTTTAGATTTAGGAAGAGAAAGTTCATTCCATATATATAACCAATGAGCATAATGTTTATCTATCTTTTGTCCTCCAATTTCAATTTCAACATAGTTAATTACACGTAAACCAAAATATTTACAATAAGCATCAGCATTTGTATTTGTTAAATTTAATTGCAAATAAACACGATTTATTAAATCACCATTTCGTGAAATTTGGCAAGTAACACGAGAACCAAATCCAACATTACCATTAAAAGTTTGTTCTATCGCTTCAATAGCAAAATTAGTATGACGACGATAAGACGCTTTGAAGAAAGTAATTTGGGGATTACCAGTTAAATAAACATCCTGAGCACCATAAGCGACAAGTTGAAGAAGACCACCACCCATTTATGCTATATTCTTTATACTATAATAGGAGAAAAA